>OLOE01000023.1_pt1 | contig 88135 bp, 74 predicted proteins | sample 1673201 | NCBI WGS metagenome assembly OLOE01 (sample SAMEA3136765, study PRJEB25190) | human gut metagenome | biome: human gut; feature: human-associated habitat; material: faeces | place: Austria | collected 2013
AAAAGGCAAAAGGAGAAACAGAGATTCTTGATGTCACCTGTACACAGCTTCTCCGCTTGTTAAACCGAAATATTACAGCATATGTAGTAGAAAATGGAACTTTATCAGAGGGAAAGCTTTTTTCTGGAGAAAAAGAGGACACAGAAGATTTTTTGATACCAGAAGAGCAGCAGATAGCCAGATGGGTCTGTGAAAACAGGCAGCATGCCGGTGCGTCCACGCACTATTTTCCGCAGGCTAAATGTCTATATCTGGCAATCAGGAGCGGGGATAATGTTTACGGTGTGATCGGGATACCATTGCAAAAAGAAACACTGGACTCTTTTGAATACAGCATCCTGTTGTCTGTAATAAATGAATGTGCGCTTGCAATGGAAAATGCGAAAAATGCATTAGAAAAAGAAAAAAATGCAGTTATGGCCAAAAATGAACAGCTGCGGGCAGATCTTCTTCGGGCGATTTCGCATGATCTTCGTACGCCGCTTTGCTCCATTTCCGGTAATGCAGATATGCTGCTTGGCAATAGCGACCGTCTGGACGAAGCTACAAAACATCAGATTTATAGCGATATCTATGATGATTCTGAATGGCTGATCGGAGTTGTGGAGAATCTGCTTTCCATTACCAGACTGAATGACGGAAGACTGAAATTTAAATTTACAGACCAGCTTCTGGATGAGGTGATTGCAGAATCCCTGCGGCATATCAGCCGGAAACATGATGATTATAAAATTGTGACAGACTGCGAAGAACTTGTTCTTGCACGTATGGATGTACGTCTTATTATGCAGGTTCTGGTAAATTTAGTTGACAATGCAATAAAATATACACCACCGGGTTCTGTGATCTTTATTCGGGGAACGAAAACAGATGGAAAAGCGCAGATAAGTGTGGAAGATAATGGCCCGGGAATTCCGGAAGAAATGAAAACACATATTTTTGAGATGTTTTATACAGGGAAAACAACAGTTGCGGATAGTCACCGAAGTCTGGGACTTGGACTGGCACTTTGCCACTCTATTATAGAAGCACATGAAGGAACCCTGGTTTTGACAGATCATGATCCTCATGGATGCAATTTTACTTTTACTTTACCCTTAAGCGAGGTGACATTAAATGAATAAAACATTAATTCTGGTGGTTGAGGATGACAGACCCATACGCAATCTGATCGTTACTACATTAAAAACACATGACTATAAATATCTGGCTGCAGAAAACGGATCTTCAGCCATTCTGGAAGCTTCGTCCCACAATCCGGATATTGTTCTTCTGGATCTGGGGCTTCCTGATATGGAAGGGGTAGAAGTGATAAAAAAAATCCGTACCTGGTCGAACATGCCGATTATTGTGATCAGCGCCAGAAGTGAGGACACAGATAAAATAGAGGCGCTGGATGCAGGAGCAGATGATTATATTACGAAACCGTTCTCTGTTGAGGAATTACTTGCGCGTATCCGTGTCACCCAGAGGAGACTTGCGGTTATGCAGAGCGGAGAGCAGATAGAAAGCTCTGTTTTTGAGAATGGTGGATTAAAGATAGACTATACGGCAGGCTGTACATATCTGAAGGGAGAGGAATTGCATCTGACACCTATAGAATATAAGCTGCTCTGCCTTTTGTCCCGCAATGTGGGAAAGGTATTGACACATACCTATATTACCCAGCAGATTTGGGGACGATGTTCGGATAATGACGTTGCTTCTCTTAGAGTTTTTATGGCAACATTGCGAAAAAAACTGGAGCCTGAGAAAAATGGAGTGCAATACATCCAGACACATATTGGCATTGGATATCGCATGCTTAGAATTGAAAAGTAATATCCTCTTTTTATAGCAATCCTCGTAAATAATGCATTTAAGAGGATTGCTATAGATTTATTTCTCATAATATAATAAGAAGGAACCCTCCCAATATTAACAGCAATGAGGAAACAACTGAAAAGATCTGGGCTCCTACACCTGGGGTGCCGCCCTGTTTGATCGCTTCATCGCGGTCAAGTTTATTTTTCATCAGATTCTTTGTGATTCCGGGTGCGGATTTGAGAGTCTGTCCGTCCTGTATGCCGATAGCAGTTACGGTTTGCCCTGTTTCGAAATCAGCAGCAGAATAATAATAACGAACATCATATTCTTTATGTGAACGTGTCGTCTGGTTCGATGGTTCTATAAAATGCTTCTGTGTATAGGTGTTATCCGGTACATATGTATAACCGGCAGATGATAATGCTGCCTTGTCGTAATCTTCCCAGGTTTTGGTCAGCATAATATCATCAATAAAATCCTGCGAAAGTGCATAATTTCCAATTTTCCCCTGGCCTGATACCGGCATGCTGCTGAAAGATGAATTCCATTCCAGAACGCCATATTTCTTTTCGTCGTCAGTCATTGCCTCCTTCTTTTTGGAAGAAGATTTTGTTAATTTCATTGTCTGTTTTGAACTTGAAATGCGGATGCTGTCAAAGTCCAGTCCAAGCTCATCATCATGTGCCGGTTCAGTCAGCTCAAATGTGCCGCATACAATGACTGTCTTTCCATCGTTTTCCGGGTCGATCGTATCTGCTGCATCAACGTAAACTGCGTCTTTCAGAGCTGCTTTTGTTTTGGGGTTATCCACAAAGATCATCTTTAAAGCAGATACAAAAAAGAATATTCCGATTATTACAAGGAGAACCCCTCCTGCTTTTTTCAATATCTTCATAAATTTCATCACCTTCCATTTCTGTTAATATTTTCTGCAAGTATCTCAATCATATTATTACATATTTTGCTTCGTTTGCCACTGTCACTTGCGATAGTAACAGGTTACATTATTTTCTGGAATTACCATAGGATTCATGCTATTATGAAAAGTAATAAGACGGATAACAATAATAAGGTATGCTTTATAAATGGAAGGGGATATAAGATGGCAGGATTAAAAAAACTTCCAATTGGAATTGAGAATTTTGAAAAATTGCGGCAGGAAGATTTCTATTATATAGATAAGACACGACTGATTGAACAGTTGCTTACAAGATGGGGTGAAGTAAACCTGTTTACCCGTCCGAGACGTTTCGGAAAATCCCTGAATATGAGTATGCTCCAGAGTTTTTTTGAGATTGGAAAAGATAAGACTCTGTTTGATGGGCTGAGGATTTCAGATAATCAGGAATTATGTGAAAAATATCAGGGAAAATTTCCGGTGGTTTCTGTCAGTCTGAAGGGAATTAATGGTGCCACATATGAGGAAGCCCGAAGATTTCTCATAAAAACAATCAATGAAGAAGCCCGCAGACTATCCGTACTTTCAGACAGCACAGAGCTTGATGAAACAGATCACGAATTACTGACACAGTTAAAGAAAAAAGAAATGACAAACGATTCTCTGGTGTACAGTATCCGTGAGCTGACAGAATTGCTGGAAAAGCACTATGGCAGCAAAGTAATTGTTCTGATCGATGAGTATGACGTACCTCTGGCAAAGGCAAATGAAAATGGCTATTATGATGAAATGGTATTGCTGATCCGTAATTTATTTGAGAATGCATTAAAAACCAACAGCAGTCTGAAATTCGCAGTGCTGACAGGATGCCTGCGGATTGCAAAAGAAAGCATTTTTACAGGTCTTAACAACTTTAAGGTTTATTCCATTACAGATAAGAGTTTTGATGAAACATTTGGATTTACAGATGCGGAAGTAAAGGAACTCCTCCGGTATTATGGACAGGAAAAATATTATGAGACAGTGAAAGAGTGGTATGACGGCTACCGGTTTGGAAATGTGGATGTTTATTGTCCATGGGATGTGATCAATTTCTGCAGCGATCATCTGGCAGATCCCGGGCTGGAACCGAAGAATTACTGGGCGAATACAAGTGGAAACAGTGTGATCAGCCATTTCATTGACAGTGTGGGAAAACCACAGAAGCTGACCAGAATGGAACTGGAACAGCTGGTAAATGGAGGGATTGTCCAGAAAGAAATTAATTCTGAGCTTACCTATAAGGAATTATATTCTTCCATAGACAATCTGTGGAGTACACTTTTTATGACAGGATATCTGACACAGAGAGGGGAACCCAGTGGCAACAGGTATAATCTGGTCATTCCCAATAGAGAAATCCGAAATATTATCACCAACCATATTCTGAAAATGTTCAAAGAAAATGTAAAGGACGATGGAAAAACAGTCAGTGATTTGTGTGATGCACTGCTGAACCAAAATCCGGAAAAAGTAGAGTTGATTTTTACAGAATATATGAAGAAAACGATCAGCATAAGAGATACCTTTGCGCAGAAACCAACGAAAGAAAATTTCTATCATGGATTGCTGCTGGGGATTCTGGGATTCAAAGAGAACTGGTCAGTAATGTCCAATCGGGAATCAGGAGATGGATTCGGGGATATTCTGATCCGTATAGAGGATGAAGATGTGGGGATTGTGATCGAAGTAAAATATGCAGATGACGGAAATCTTCAGGGAGAGTGCGAAAAAGCACTTCAGCAGATTATAGATATCAGATATACTGAGGCGTTGGAACAGGAAGGAATTCATACAATCATAAAATATGGAATCGCCTGTTACAGAAAGAAATGTAAAGTTTTGATGAGAATAGATAAACAGTAAACACAGAATATTCTGACCTCATTACCGGATGCAGAACGAACGGTAATGAGGTCTTGTCACGTTATCCTTTAGTTACTGTTCACTCCGTTCACAGTAACTTAGCCAAAATTCATTCCAGATTGCCTGCGGCAATGGAATTTTGGCTTGTATGTCTCGGGATAGTGGTATGTGAACAGTAACATCCTTTACTCTAATGCTGAGTTTTTTCCGTGTTTACAATTGACATCTTAACAGGAAATGATTATGATATCTCTGACAGTGCTTTTTAGCTGTCCGGATTTCTTATCAAATCAAATACCCTGTTGCCAGTGGGATATTTGATTTGATATGAAATGAATGAGGAATGGTGAAATACGAAGGAGAGTTAGAAGTTATGAGTATTTCCATGATTGGAATTGACCATAATATGGCACCGGTGGATATTCGTGCGAAATTTGCATTTACAAAGAAAAATGCCGGTGAAGCAATGGAAAAAATAAAGAATCAAAATGGAATATATGGATGCGTGATCCTGTCCACCTGTAACCGCCTGGAGGTCTGGGCAAGTGTGGATGATGAGGTGGATGTCTGTCTTTATGACTGCCTCTGCAGGATAAAGGGAATTACTGAGGATTCTTACAGACAATATTTTGTAGAGCGTAAGGATCAGGAGGCAGTTGAGCATCTTTTTTATCTTACCAGTGGTCTGAAATCACAGATCATAGGGGAGGATCAGATCCTTACACAGGTGAAGGATGCCCTGAATCTGGCAAGAGAGAATTTTGCGGCAGATGGTGTTTTGGAGGTTCTGTTCAGAATGGCTGCCACAGCAGGAAAGAGAATTAAGACAGAGGTTCCTTTTTCCCATGGAAATCCGTCAGTGATCCATCAGGCCATCGGATTTCTGGCAGAGAAGGGGTATTCTCTCAGGGATAAGACCTGTATGGTCATCGGTAACGGTGAGATGGGCAAGGTGGCTGCTCAGGCCTTGCAGGAGGCAGGTGCAGATGTAACAGTGACCATCCGTCAGTACAGAAGCGGAGTTGTGAATATTCCGCTGGGCTGCAAGCGTATTAATTACGGTGACAGAATGGAGTATATGCCACAGTGTGATCTTGTAGTAAGTGCAACTGCAAGCCCGAATTTTACATTAAAAGAAGAATTGTTCCAGGGAATCAGGACAAAGGATGACCTGATCCTGATCGATCTGGCAGTTCCCAGAGATATAGAGCCATCTGTTGGAAAGCTCCAGGGGGTCACACTTTATGACATGGACAGCTTCCGTATAGAGGAAGTTCCTGCAGAACTTCAGGAAAATCTGGAGGCAGCAGGCGCGATCGTAAGAGAGCAGATGGATGAATTTTTCCAATGGCTGGATGGAAGAGACCTGATCCCAAGAATTCAGGATATTAAAGATGAGGCAGTCAATGACCTGAATTTAAGGATTGCAAAGATATTAAAGAAAACACCTATGGAAGAGGATGACAGGCAGAATCTGGTCCATGCAGTGGATACGGCAGCAGGAAAAGTAGTAAATAAACTGATCTTTGGTCTGCGTGACAGTCTGAATCAGGAGATTTTCCTTGAGTGTGTGGCAGGACTGGAGAAAATATATGAAGAATAAGCCGTATTTTCCAATGTTTATAGACTTATCAGATAAGAATATCGTGGTTGTAGGCGGCGGAAACATTGCAACTCGTCGAGTGAAAACCCTTTTATCATTCACCAGAAATATCAGAGTCATTGCTCCGAAGGTCACCATGGAGATGATGGAGCTTGGCAAAGCCGGCTATGTAGAGCTGATCACACGTCCGGTGAAGCGTACAGATTTTGCGATGGCATATATGGTGATCGCAGCTACCAATGACAGAAAGTTAAATGATGAGATCCACAGGATCTGCAGGCAGGAAGGCGTTTATGTTAATGTAGCCAGTGACAGGGAGCAGTGCGATTTTTATTTCCCGGGAATTTATATGGAAGAGGGACTGGTAGTGGGAATTACAGCCAGTGGTCTGGACCACAAAAAAGCGCGCAGGATAAGAGAAGAGATCCAGAATGCCCTGGAGAGGGTTGCGCAGGAAGATGATAATGAGGAGGAGAATGATGACTGAGGTGATCATTGGAAGCAGAGAGAGTAAGCTGGCAGTTCTCCAGAGTGAGATGGTAAAAAGTTACATAGAGCAGAAAAACCGTGAAAAAAATGCCGGCTCTGAAATAACAGTAAATATCCTGACTATGAAAACAACAGGAGATATTATTCTGGACCGTACTTTGGATAAGGTGGGCGGAAAAGGATTGTTTGTAAAAGAACTGGACAGGGCATTGCTGGATGGTAAAAGCAATCTGTCTGTACACAGTCTTAAGGATATGCCTATGGAGGTGCCGGAAGAGCTTCCGCTTCTGGCCTTTTCAAAGCGTGAGGATCCAAGAGATGTACTGGTGCTTCCTGAGGGAGTGGCGGAGCTGGATCCGGATAAACCTCTGGGATGTTCCAGCTTAAGGAGAACTCTTCAGTTAAAGAAGCTGTATCCTGAGATGGAGGTAAAGAGTATCCGTGGAAATCTGCAGACAAGGCTTCGCAAGCTGGATGAAGGAGAGTATTCAGGGCTGATCCTGGCAGCGGCAGGTCTGAAACGACTGGGGCTGGAAAACAGGATCAGCAGATATTTTACACCGGATGAGATGATTCCTTCAGCAGGTCAGGGGATCCTGGCTGTGCAGGGACGCAAAGGTGAGGATTATGGGTATCTGGACGGATACTGTGACAGGGATGCCTGGCTTGCAGGAACTGCAGAGCGCGCATATGTAAAATATCTGGACGGAGGATGTTCTTCGCCTGTAGCTGCATTTGCAGAGGTGGACGGAGATGAGATCTTTATCCGCGGTTTATATTACAGTGAAGCTACAGGAAAGTGGCTTACAGGTCAGATCAGAGGTGCAGCAGAGGATGGAGAGAAGCTTGGAACAGCTCTTGCAAAGCAATTGAAATCTGACTGTGAGGGAAGATAAAAAAAATTATAAAAAGAAAATTCTTGTGACGCAAAAAGGAGAAGAAACATGGCAGCTGGCAAGGTTTGGCTGGTTGGTGCAGGACCGGGTGATATCGGGCTTTTTACATTAAAGGGCGCAGCGGTTCTGCAGCAGGCAGATGTGGTAGTATATGACAGTCTGGTGGGCGAAGGGGTTCTGGCAAAGATCCCGGAGCATGCCAGACTGATTAATGTAGGTAAAAGAGCAAATCACCATACAATGGTGCAGGAGGATATTAATAAGGTTCTTCTGGAAGAAGCTGAAAAAGGAAATAAAGTGGTAAGGCTTAAAGGTGGAGATCCCTTTCTCTTTGGAAGAGGCGGGGAGGAATTGGAACTTCTTTCTGAGAATGGAATCCCTTATGAGATCGTGCCCGGAGTGACATCTCCGATTTCTGTTCCTGCTTACAATGGGATTCCTGTGACACACAGGGATTTCTGTTCGTCCTTACATATTATTACAGGACATAAACGTGCAGGGCAGGAGTATGATATAGATTTTAAAGCACTGACTCAGACAAAGGGAACACTGGTGTTTCTCATGGGAATTGCAGCACTGGAGGATATCTGCAAAGGGCTTCTTGCAGGTGGAATGGATCCGGATATGCCGGCAGCAGTTCTTCAGAAAGGAACAACAGCAGGACAGAAGCGGGTGGTTGCTACTGTAGGTACCCTCAAGGAAGAGGTGGACAGACAGGGGATAGAGACGCCTGCTATCATTGTTGTAGGAAAGGTATGTTCTCTGGCTGACAAATTTGCCTGGTATGAGAAGCTTCCTCTGGCAGGCTGGAAGGTTCTGGTCACAAGACCAAGACAGCATATTTCAAAGACAGCACATCTTCTCCGTCAGAAAGGTGCCGAGGTTCTGGAGCTGCCGTCTATCTGTACAGTACCTGTTGAGGATAATGGCAGACTGTATGAGGCATTTGAGAAACTGGATACTTATCAGTGGATCATTTTTACAAGCCCTGCAGGTGTGGAGATCTTTTTTGACGAGATGGACAGAAAAGAGATGGATGTGCGCAGCTTGGGACAGGCGAAGATCGCAGTGATCGGTGAAGGAACGAAGAAAAAGCTGAAAGAGCATCACCTGCTGGCTGATTTTGTGCCAGGTGTGTATGACGGAGATACTCTTGGAGCAGAGCTTGCAAAAGAACTTCAGGGAAATGAAAAAATTCTGATCCCAAGAGCCGAAGCCGGAAATAAAAAGCTGACAGAATTGCTGGAGCAGACAGGGGCACAGGTGGATGATATTGCAACCTACACTACTCGTTATGAGAAGAGCAGACTGATCGATGAGAAGAAAGAACTGGAGACAGGAAGTGTGGACTGTGTAGTATTTACCAGTGCATCCACTGTAAAGGGCTTTGTGGAAGGCACAAAGGGACTGGACTATACGAAGGTAAAAGCTGCCTGTATCGGAAAACAGACCAAAGCTGCAGCAGATGCTTATGGTATGCAGACCCGCATGGCAAAGAAGGCTACCATCGAAAGTCTCATAGAGCTTGTGGAAGAGATGAAACAGGAAAACTGATAACTATTCTGCAAAAAATGGAACAGTTATGAGAATTGTTGATAAAAGGAGCAAAAAGACATGGACTTAATTCAGAGACCAAGAAGATTAAGAGGCAGTGAAAATTTAAGAAAAATGGTAAGAGAGACAAGAATGGACAAGTCTTCCCTTATCTATCCCTTATTTGTAAAAGAGGGAACAGGGATTGAAGAAGAGATCCCTTCTATGGAAGGACAGTTCCGCTACAGTGTAGACCGTCTTCCTTTTGAACTGGAACGTCTGCAGAATGCAGGAGTAAACAGCATTATGCTGTTCGGCATCCCGGATCACAAGGATGAGGTGGGAAGCGGTGCGTACGACCCCAACGGAATCGTACAGAAAGCCCTGAGAGAAGCAAAGAAACAGTTCCCGGACATGTACTATATCACAGATGTATGTATGTGTGAGTACACTTCACACGGACACTGCGGAGTGCTCTGCGGTCATGATGTAAATAATGATGCAACACTGGAATTACTGGCTAAGACAGCTGTTTCCCATGTAGAGGCAGGCGCAGATATGGTAGCTCCCTCTGATATGATGGACGGACGTGTACGTGCTATCCGTGAGGCTCTTGATGCGAACGGACATTATGGAGCACCGATCATGTCCTATGCAGTAAAATATGCATCTGCTTTCTACGGACCATTCCGTGATGCAGCAGGTTCTGCACCGTCTTTTGGTGACAGAAAGAGCTACCAGATGGATTTCCATAACAGAAGAGAAGGAATGAAGGAAGCTCTTACGGATGTGGAAGAGGGCGCAGATATCATTATGGTAAAACCTGCCATGTCTTATCTGGATATGGTCTCTGAGGTATCAAAGGCTGTAAATGTGCCGGTTGCAACATACAGTGTAAGCGGTGAATATGCAATGGTGAAAGCAGCTGCAAAGATGGGATGGATCGATGAAGAACGTATTATGTGTGAGATGGCAGTCAGTGCATACCGTGCAGGTGCCCAGATCTATCTTACTTATTATGCAAAAGAACTTGCAAAATGCATGGATGAAGGGAGAATCGGCTGATGGGTTTATCAGAAGAATTATTTGACAGAGCGGTAAAGGTGATTCCGGGAGGAGTAAACAGTCCTGTACGTGCCTATGGCGCAATCGGTATTGCACCGAGATTTATCGACCGCGCAGACGGATGCCATATTTATGATGTTGATGGAAAAGAATATGTGGATTATATCGATTCCTGGGGACCGATGATCCTGGGCCATAATTTTCCGGAAGTAAAAGAAAGTGTGCTGAAGGCGTGTGAAAAGGGCCTCAGCTTCGGATGCGCAACTGCAATCGAAGTGGAGATGGCTGAGTTCATCTGTGACCATATTCCACATGTGGATATGGTGCGTATGGTAAATTCCGGTACAGAAGCTGTTATGAGTGCAGTCCGTGTTGCCAGAGGATTTACAGGAAAGAATAAGATCATTAAATTTGCAGGATGCTATCATGGACACAGTGATGCCATGCTGGTAAGTGCAGGCTCCGGTGTGATGACAAGCGGTGTTCCGGACAGTGCCGGTGTGCCTAAGGGATGCACAGAGGATACCATGACTGCTGTTTATAATGATCTGGACAGTGTACGTGCACTGATGGAGCAGGCTGACGGACAGACTGCTGCTGTTATCGTGGAAGCTGTAGGCGCCAATATGGGTGTGGTTCCTCCGAAAAAGGGGTTCCTGGAAGGTCTGAGAAAGCTCTGCGATGAGTACGGCGCCCTTCTGATCTTTGACGAGGTTATCACTGGTTTCCGTCTGGCTTTTGGCGGTGCTGCAGAATATTTTGGCGTGACCCCTGATCTGGTTACCTATGGTAAGATCATCGGTGCAGGTATGCCGGTAGGCGCATACGGCGGACGCAGAGAGATTATGGAACTGGTTTCCCCTGTGGGAAAGGTTTACCAGGCCGGTACCTTAAGCGGAAATCCTATTGCAATGGCAGCAGGACTGACACAGTTAAAATATCTCTATGAACACCAGGGAATCTATAAAGATCTGGAGGAAAAAGGAAAACGTCTCTATGGCGGTATGGAGAAAATCCTGGCAGAGAAAAATCTGCCTTACCATATCAATTACGTATCTTCCCTGGGAAGCCTGTTCTTTACAGAGCAGGAGGTTGTGGATTATACATCAGCCAAATCTTCAGATACAAAAGCTTTCTCTGAATATTTCAAGGGAATGCTTGCGCAGGGAATCCATATGGCTCCGTCACAGTTTGAGGCAATGTTTTTATCTGTTGCCCATACAGATGAGATCATAGACCAGACACTGGAGGCTGTCAGAAATTATTTTACCAAATAAACAGCAGAGCGCTTATCCGGTATAGAACTTAGCCCAAATTCATTCCAGATTGCCTGCGGCAATAGAATTTTGGCTTGTATGTGAACAGTAACGACAGTAACCCATGAACTGGAAAAAATACATAAAACTGAGTTCCGTAATCTTGTTCTGATTAGGAAAATGTGCTATAATCACCTTATCGTATGACATCGTCCGGCAATATCGGGACGAAAATATTATTGCTCGCTGACAGCAGACGGGAACAGAGTGAGCGATGATAAATAAACTTCAGGACAGCAGGAGGAAAAAAGCATTATGAGTGAAAAGAAATATGTAGCTTATGTGGGTTCTTATACACATGGCTCTTCCAGACAGGGAATCCATGTTTATGATGTTGATGTTGAGAATGGCACTCTTACAGAACGCAGCAGTGTTGAAGTAAGTAATGCATCCCACATGGCTGTTTCAAAGAATGGTAAGTATCTTTATTCTATCGAGGATGAGGGTGTTGCAGTATTTAAACGTGATAAAAATGGTGATCTGTCACGTATCAACAGTGTAAATATTGATGGAATGAGAGGCTGTTTCCTTTCTACAGATGTTGACGGTAAGTATCTTTATGTTGCCGGATATCATGACGGTAAGGTGACTGTTGTACATACTCATAAGGACGGCAGACTTGGAAGCCTGATGGATGGCGTATTCCATACAGGACTCGGAAGTGTTGCAGAGCGTAACTTCCGTCCCCATGTGAACTGTGTTCGTCCGACTCCGGATAATAAATATCTCTGTGCAGTAGATAACGGAATTGATCAGGTGAAGATTTACCGTGTCAACAAATTGCGCAATAAGCTGGAACTGGTAGACATCCTGAGATGTCCGAGAGAGAGCGGCCCGCGTATCATTCGTTTTAGCGATGATGGTAAGTTTGCTTATATTCTCTTTGAACTCAGTAATGAGATCAGGGCTTACAAATATGATGGAAGCGGTAAGGTTCCGGCGTTTGAACTGATCCAGACGATTGAGACAAGTGCGAAGAAGGATGTTCATGATACACATAATGCAGCGTCTGGTCTTTCTCTTGCAAATGATGGCAAGCATCTTTTCTGTACAACAGCAGGTGAGGATACAGTTTCCATGTTTGAGCGTGATGAGGAGACTGGTATGCTGACAAGGAAGTTTACACTTCCGATCAGTGGTGAATATCCGAAAGATCTGGTACTTTTACCGGATGATAAGCATCTGGTGCTGGCTAATCATGCAAGTAATACACTGACTACTTTTACAGTGGATTATGAGAAGAATATTATTGTGATGAACGGCAAGCCGATTAAGATTACAGAGCCAAACTGTATCAGAATCTGGCCGGTTCCGGAAGAATAACAGATTCGTTACATAGAATCAGCAATATAGGCAGATAATAAAATACCTTCATTTGAAACTGAGATCAGCTCAGAATTCAAGTGAAGGTATTTTTGCGTGGATTAATTGGAATTATTTCCGATAAAAATCCCGAACCTTATCCATCTGGGAACTCATATTGACAAAGAGCGCATCCGCCAGTGTGATTGCTGCCATAGATTCTACCACAACCACTGCTCTTGGGACAATGACCGGATCATGTCGGCCATGGATTTCCAGAGAAAGAGGTTCTTTATCTTTGGTTACGGTCTGCTGCGGCTGGCTGATGGATGGGGTTGGCTTGATATGGGCACGAAGTATGATTTCACTGCCGTCACTGATTCCTCCCATGATTCCGCCTGCGTGGTTGGAGGTTTTGATGATTTCACCGTCTTTGACTGTGAATCCATCATTGTCAGTGGAACCGTTTGAGGAAGTCACTGCAATGCCGTCACCGATTTCAACAGCCTTGACTGCACCGATGGACATCAGGGCGTGGGCAAGAAGAGCACTGAGCTTGTCAAAGACAGGCTCGCCAAGTCCGGCAGGTGTTCCGGTAATACGACATTCGATCACGCCGCCTGCACTGTCCTGATTCTTCATACATTCTTCCAGATATTCACCGGCCTTCACTGCTGCCTGTGCGTCCGGCATATAAAATGCATTCTGATGGATTTCTTCTTTATTAAAAGAAGCAATTTCAACAGGTCCGATAGATTTGGTATAGGTGCAGATTGAAATGCCAAGTTCTCCTAATATTTTAGAAGCAATGGCACCTGCTGCAACTCTTCCGATGGTTTCCCGCCCTGAAGAACGTCCGCCGCCTCTGTAGTCGCGGAATCCGTATTTTTGGTCAAAAGTATAATCTGCATGTCCGGGACGATAGGAGTATGCGATATTTCCGTAGTCTCTGGAGCGCTGATCTGTATTTCTTACCATCAGAGAAATTGGAGTTCCGGTGGTTTTGCCCTCAAAGACACCTGAGAGGATTTCTACCAGATCTCCCTCTTTACGGGCGGTGGTGTATCTGCTCTGTCCGGGTTTTCTTCTGTCGAGGAATTTCTGAATGTCCTCTTCACAGAGAGGAAGGCCTGCCGGGCATCCGTCTATCACAGCTCCGAGAGCTTTTCCGTGGGATTCTCCCCAGGTGGTTACCTTAAATTTATTTCCAAATGATGACTGGCTCATATGATTTGTATCCTTTCCTGTTATTGTATTAGAGCGTGTCTGGAAAATCATTCCCACAATCTGCACGCCCCACTTTGCGGGATATTTCACCTGAATTCAGTTGCCGTAGTTAGAGCGTGTTTGGAAAATCATTCCCACAATCTGTACGCCCCACCTTACGGGACTTTTATAAATAAATACTACTTTATTATAGCGAAGTGTAAAAGTTTTGTAAACCGAAAGCATTGGAATTGACAAAAATTCATGTTCAAATTATAATGATGTTTGAGTCTTTGTGAAAATAAAGAGTAAACGTAACTGTTCAGTAATCTCTTGCAGAAGCTCTGAATAGTTGCAGATTTATTGTTACTGAGAACAGAGTAAACAGTAACAATCTATTGAGGGGAAATCGAGAAAAAGAAGGGAAGTGTGGATCGTGGTAAGGATTTTTAAGACAATCGATGGCGCTATCCATGAAATACAGGAACCACAGGAGGGCTGTTGGATTGCACTGACGAATCCTACGGCAACAGAAATTTTTGAAATTTCCGAGCAGTTTGGGATAGAGGTGGACGATTTGCGCGCACCTTTGGATGAGGAAGAGCGTTCCCGTATAGAAGTGGAGGACAATTATACCCTTATCCTTGCAGATGTACCTGCGATTGAAGAACGTAACGAGAAGGACTGGTATGTGACCATTCCTCTTGGTATTATCGTGACTCAGAAGATGATCTTTACTGTATGTCTGGAAGACACACAGGTTCTGACAAGATTTATGGAAGGCAGGGTAAGAAACTTTTTTACCTATATGAAAACCAGATTTATTCTGCAGATTTTGTACCGTAATGCCAGCATGTATCTGAGATATCTGCGTATTATAGATAAGAAGAGCGAGCAGATTGAGGAGAAACTTCATCTGTCTACAAGAAATCAGGAATTGATGGAACTTCTGGAACTGGAGAAATCACTGGTATACTTTACCACATCTCTGCGTTCCAATGAGATGGTTCTGGAGAAACTTCTGAAGGTGGAGAGTATCAAGAAATATCCGGAGGATACAGAGCTTCTGGAGGATGTTATCATTGAGAACAAGCAGGCTATCGAGATGGCTAATATTTACAGCGGTATCCTCAGCAGTATGATGGGAACTTTTGCGTCAGTTATTTCCAATAACCTGAACATTGTCATGAAGGTTCTGGCTGTTATTACCATTGTTATGAGTATTCCGACTATTGTTTTCAGTGCGTATGGTATGAACCTGAGTGCTGCGGGAATGCCGTTTTCCAGGACACCATGGGGATTTCTTATCGTTATCATCCTTTCTGTAGTGGCAAGTATTATTGCAGCGATATTTCTTTCCAGGAAGAAGTTTTTCTGATTTTATGTCTGAACTGAGAGGCAGTTATTCGGTGCAGAATTACGCAGAGAAAGCAGATTGTGGATATCCGCTGTAACGAAAGAACGAATAGCATTTTGTGAGAAAAGGAGATTTATGAAATTTATTGACAAACTGGAACGAAAATTTGGAAATCGCGGGATTGAGAATCTTACGATTTATATTATTGTAAGTTATGTACTGGGATATGCATTGATGTATATTAATCCGGGGGCTCTTTCCATGTTGAGTTTGAATGTCTCTGAAATCCTGCATGGTCAGATATGGAGACTTGTTACATGGATTATTTATCCGCCGAGTACGTCATCTGCTTTATGGTTTGTGATTGCGATATTGTTCTTTTATTATCCGATCAGTGCATCGCTGGAACGTACATGGGGATCATTCAGATTTACTGTATATATTTTATCTGGAATGATTTTTACAGTAATTTCTGCGTTTATTTTGTATTTTATCACAGGTGGAGTGTTAGATGCTTATCTGAATGGATCACAGTTTTCAACGTATTATATCAGTTTATCTATTTTTCTGGCATATGCGCTGACATATCCGGATATGAAGGTTTTACTGTACTTTGTAATCCCGATCAAGATGAAGTGGATGGCGATTGTATATGCTGCTCTTGTGGTATATGATATTGTCAGATATTTTATGGGAGGAGCATGGTTTATGGCACTGCCGATCATCGCATCCTTACTGAACTTTATTATTTTCTTCCTTGGTACAAGAAATCTTAACAGATACAATCCGAAGGAAATCCATCGCAGAAATCAGTTTAAGAGAGCAATGGGAGAAAGTAAGACCGTTCCCTTCCCGGGTGGCAGCAAGTCAGGGGAAGTGACGAAGCACAAATGTGCAGTCTGTGGCCGTACAGAGAAAGATGATCCGAATCTGGAATTCCGTTTCTGTTCTAAATGTAACGGAAACTACGAGTATTGTCAGGATCATTTATATACACATATACACAAGAAGTAAGAGGAGAAAAGATTATTATGAAAAAAGTACCATTTGTCACCCTGGATAAACTTCAGGAAATCACCGCGCAGTTTCCTACACCTTTCCATCTTTATGATGAAAAAGGTATCCGCGAGAATGCAAAGGCAGTGAAAGAAGCATTTGCATGGAATAAGGGCTTCAAAGAATTCTTTGCTGTGAAGGCAACTCCAAATCCATTTCTGATCCAGATCCTTCAGGAGTATGGCTGTGGCTGTGACTGTTCTTCCATGACAGAGCTGATGATGTCCAAAGCAATCGGATGCAAAGAGGGAGATATCATGTTTTCTTCCAATGATACACCGGAAGAAGAATTCAAATATGCAAATGAAATCGGCGGGATCATCAATCTTGATGATATCACACATATCGAGAGCGTAGAAAGAGCCGTAGGATATATTCCGAAGGTGATCAGCTGTCGTTATAATCCGGGCGGAGTGTTTAAGATCAGCAACGATATTATGGACAACCCCGGAGATGCCAAATATGGTATGACAACAGAGCAGATTTTTGAAGCATTCAAGATCCTGAAGGAAAAAGGTGCCGAGGAATTCGGTATCCATGCATTCCTTGCAAGCAATACTGTGACAAATGAGTATTATCCGATGCTGGCGAAAGAGATGTTTGAAATGGCAGTGAAACTTCAGAAGGAGACAGGCGCTCATGTGAAGTTTATCAACCTTTCCGGTGGTGTTGGAATCGCTTACAAACCAGATCAGACTCCGAATGATATCAGAGAGATCGGTGAGGGTGTCCGCAAAGTATACGAAGAAGTACTTGTTCCGGCCGGAATGGGTGATGTTGCAATCTATACAGAGATGGGACGTTTCATGATGGGACCGTATGGCTGCCTGGTAACTAAGGCAATCCATGAGAAGCATACTCATAAAGAATATATTGGTGTGGATGCGTGTGCTGTAAACCTGATGCGTCCGGCAATGTATGGCGCATACCATCATATCACTGTTATGGGAAAAGAAGACCAGCCATGTGATCATATGTATGATGTGACAGGTTCTCTCTGCGAAAACAATGATAAGTTTGCAATTGACCGCTATCTTCCGAAGGTTGATATGGGAGATCTTCTTGTGATCCATGATACAGGAGCTCATGGTTTTGCCATGGGATATAACTACAATGGTAAACTGAAATCTTCTGAGATCCTTCTCCATGAAGATGGAAGTTTCGAGATGATCCGCCGTGCCGAGACACCGAAGGATTATTTCGCAACATTTGACTGCTTCCCGATTTATGAGAAATTACTGGAAGATATGGAATAATGCTGTGATTATTCTGTAATTTACTGTCTTGTGGTATTGCCGGGGCAGATATGACATAAAAACACACAAAAAGAAAGGTACTGATCTGTGCATGATGCTGGAAGGTTAGTGCCTTTCGTTTTGCATGGAGAAACAGTGATTTCAGAAGAATGTACTGTAAAAATTTTGTCTGTTCGGAGGTAGACGTATGATTAAATATGAATATGAAACAGGAATGTGTAAACAACTGCATTACAATGGTCTGTGGAGTGTACAATATGAGGGTGTTCCCGGACATTTTAAAAAAGTAAAGATGGTCTGTCCCTGCATCAGAGACGAATGTGATCAGAATTGTGAAGTGTTTAAGAACATACCGGAAATAAAAGCAGCAGATCAGGAATGGCATATGAGAGATGAGAGATAGAATAATGGGAGATAAGAAAAAAGAATACAGAGACAAAAGAACAGGCATGCAGACTGTAAGGTCTGTCATATTTGCTATTGTGCTTATAATTACAGGTTTTACCAGTATAATATCTGTGGCAGATAATACTTATGCAGCAGACGAATATCGAGTGCATAAATCTGAGGTGGTTGTAAAGACCGGTGCCACTTATACAGTAAAGATCCTGAATCATGATACAAAAGTGAGTCCAAAGAAGTTTAAATGGACCAGCAGTAACTCAAAATGTGTAAAGGTTATAAATGGCAGGATATATGGTTTAAAGCCCGGACATGCAACGATCACAGCACAGATGAGTGGACTGAAAGTAAACTGCGAGGTTTTTGTCTGTAATAAAACGGAAACAGTTCTTTTTAAGAAATACAAAAAACAGGTGAAAGTAACGGCAGGAAAGACAATTATTCTGGAGCCGCAGAAGTATGGAAAAAGGCTGACTTATACTTCTTCTGATAAAACGGTGGCAACTGTATCAAAGAAAGGAAAAGTTACTGCAAAAAAGGCGGGAAATGTCAAAATCACCAGTGTTTCTTATGGTATTGACAGATATGTATCAGAGATAGAAGTGATCGTCCTGCCGGCAGCGTCAGAAACTCCGGAAATTACGCCTACACTGACGCCGGATGAACCAGCACCATCTGTGACCCCGGAGCCGACGGTAACGGTCACGCCAACTCCGAAAATCACACCTGCACCGGAAGATGAGGAAAAGTTCCGGAAACCCCTGGATGGAGTTACTCATTATATTTTGCACAGAGGTGAACAGACAGAAGCACCTGAGAATTCCGTGCCTGCCTTTGAGATGGCAGGACGCAATGGGGCGGAGTTTGTGGAGACAGATGTGAGAGAGACCGCAGATGGAGTTCTGGTTGTCTCTCATGATGATTCTTTGCTGCGGATGTGCGGGGAGGACAGGCTTATTTCAGAGATGACTTATGAGGAGATAAAGCAGTATCCGATTATAAATGGAAGAAATGCTTCGCAGTATCCGGATAATCTTATTCCTACACTGGAACAGTATATTGCATGCTGCAATAAGTACTCTGTGACGCCGGTGATTGAAATAAAGTCAATCCGTACGGAAGAAGCCATGAATTTGTTCATGCAGCTTCTGACTGAATCACAGAAAGAGCCGGTACTCATCTGTTTCCGCATAGAAACACTTGGTAAACTGCGTGAGATGGGATTTACAGGAAAAATGCAGTGGATCCGTACAGTGCGCATGAATGCTTCTATGATACAGCAGTGTAAGAAATATGATCTGGACATAAGTGCAGAGTATAAAAATATCAGTATGAATGATATCAACAATGCCCATCAGAATGGAATCCGCATATCCGTATGGCTTTGCCGGAATGAGGATATGGTAGACATTTTCAGGAAAATGGGTGCGGATTATATCACGTATGAGAAGTGGAATACAGATGAAGTAAAAATGCGTTACTATTCACATAGCACTATCCCGCGAGGTGTTTTGGCATGAATATGCCAAAATCCCGAGACATACAAGCCAAAATTCTATTGCCGTAGGCAATCTGGAATGAATTTTGGCTATGTTACTGAGAACGGAGTGAACAGTAACAAAAATACGACAGGATTAGCAGAAAATCAAGGTAGACATTTAGCAGAAAAATAAGTAAAATACAAGATGTAGATATAAATTGTAAGCAGAACAGTAACAGTTCACTATTGCTATAAGAAAGGACTGAATAGTTGTATATATTTTATATACTGCTGAAAAAGAGGAGGAGAGAGTAATGAAAAAAATAGCAGCTATGGTGCTGGCAGGTGTTCTGGCAGCAGTTCCGGTCAGTACGACCGGTGCAGCGGAATTTCAGGATGGAGCAGATACACAGAATTTCATCTGGGCAGCCGGAGAGGAAACTTCAACAGACACAGATGAAAGCAAAGGGGTAAGTGCAAATGACAGTGTCGTTGAAGGACTTGACAAACCTCTGGTTTTCTATCCCAACACTTACTATAAATTTAATGTGACCGGTGCCGGAACGCAGAATACGAATCCTGTTGAGGGAGATGTCAGATGGACACCATTATACTGGAGTCTTTCTCTCAAGCCGCAGGAAAGCGATATTCACAGGAAATGGGAAATCGGTTCTGCAAAGGGTATTTATACAAAGGTGGAACGTGCATACAATATATATGTCTTTTTCCAGAGAGAAGAATATACAGGAGGTATATGGGAGAAAAACGATATTGTACAACCTGTGAGATATCAGTTCAATGCAGCTCCGTTAACTGAACAGGGTGGAAGCTATAAGTACCTGATAGGTGGAATTGGCTATAAGATTTTAAATGAAAGAGAAGTAAGCGTTACAGGTCTTGCTGCGGAATATAATGTGATACAGATTCCGGCTACAGTTGTGATCAATGATAAAGTTTATAAAGTAACTACAATTGACAAGAATGCCTTCAGCGGGAACAAAGAAATTACAGATGTTATTTTTGGAAATAATGTAACAACGATTGGAAAATATGCGTTCAGCCAGTGCCCGAATCTGCGGAACATAAGATTTGGCAGCAGAGTAAAAAGAATTGGCAGCAACGCATTTGCACAGTGTACAAAACTGCGAAATTTTATACTTCCTGCCAGTGTCAGACATATAGATGCCAGAGCTTTTTACCAGTGCCCGGCAGTCAAAGTGCTCAGGATCAACAGTACAGCACTGAACTATGTTGGAAAAAAAGCTTTTGCGGTCAACAAAACCGTAACTATCAGACTTCCTGAGAAGCTGTTTGCCAGATATCAGAAACTGATCAAGGCAAGCAATGTGTATTCTAAAACGAGGTTTGTGAAATATTAAAAAAAACTCAAAAATGCCCTTGCCATTTCGACAAAAACGTGATATGATAATACTCGTTTCAATGCCGGCATGTCGGAATGGCAGACGAGGCAGACTCAAAATCTGTTGTGGGCAACCACGTGTGGGTTCAAGTCCCACTGCCGGCATTAAAAAGTAAGCGAAGCCTTTGTTTGTGAAGGTGTTCGCTTTTTTTTATTTGCCGTATTAAACAGTTCAGATAATTCTAAAATCTTTATGAAATTTATCTCGCTTTTCTTGAAAAAGAGATGAATAAGTGATATGGTACATCATAACAAAACGAAATGGAGGAAAAGCCAATGAACCTTGATAATAAAAAGCCTGGCAGAAAACCGCTTTATGTATATTATATCATTGCGGCAGTTATTATCATTCTTCTGAATGTGCTGTTACTTCCTGCAATTGAGGGACGAAAGGTACAGACGACTGATTACAGTACTTTCCTGACAGGAGTAGAGAAGGATTACGTTAAGACAGTAGAAATTCAGGATGATTATATTTATTATGTAGCAGAGAGTGACGGACAGGAGGGTTATTTCAGAACTGTCAAGATGAATGATCCTGACCTTGTAGACCGTTTGCATGATGCAAATGTCAAGTTCGGTGCAGCAGCACCACAGCAGACATCTATCTGGATCAGTCTGATCGCAGGATATGTACTGCCGATTGCCATCTTTATCCTTCTTGGAAGGTGGCTCAGCAAGAAGATGATGAGTTCCATGGGCGGAGGTCCCGGTGGAGCAATGTCATTTGGAAAGAGTAATGCGAAAGTATATGTGAAATCATCTACGGGAATCAAATTCTCAGATGTAGCGGGAGAGGACGAAGCCAAGGACCTTCTGACAGAGATCGTAGATTATCTTCATAACCCGCAGAAATACAGAGAAATCGGTGCATCTATGCCGAAAGGAGCCCTTCTTGTAGGCCCTCCGGGTACAGGTAAAACACTTCTTGCAAAAGCGGTAGCCGGTGAAGCGGAAGTTCCGTTCTTCTCCATTTCCGGTTCTGAATTCGTGGAAATGTTTGTTGGTATGGGCGCTGCCAAGGTGCGTGATCTTTTCAAACAGGCGAATGAGAAAGCTCCATGTATTGTATTTATCGATGAGATCGACACAATTGGCAAGAAACGTGATGGTGCCGGATTTACAGGCGGTAATGATGAGCGCGAGCAGACTCTGAACCAGCTGCTTACAGAGATGGATGGTTTTGACGGCTCCAAAGGTGTTGTGATCCTTGCGGCAACCAACAGACCGGATTCCCTTGATCCCGCACTTCTTCGTCCTGGACGTTTTGACAGACGTATTCCTGTTGAACTTCCGGATTTAAAAGGACGTGAGGAAATCCTTAAAGTCCATGCAAAGAAGATTAAGATCGCAGATTCCGTACGTTTTGATGAGATTGCGAAAGCTGCAGCCGGAGCTTCCGGTGCAGAACTTGCAAATATTGTCAATGAAGCAGCACTTCGTGCAGTACGTGACGGCAGAAAATTTGCCACTCAGGCAGATTTTGAGGAGAGTATCGAGGTAGTTATCGCAGGATATCAGAAGAAGAACAGAGTTCTTTCCAATAAAGAAAAACTGATAGTTGCTTATCATGAAATCGGACATGCGCTGGTTGCAGCAAAGCAGACCGAATCTGCACCGGTCCACAAGATCACTATTATTCCGCGTACATCAGGAGCACTCGGATATACCATGCAGGTGGATGACGGAGATCATTATCTGATGACAAAGGAAGAACTTGCAAATAAGATAGCGACCTTTACAGGCGGTCGTGCCGCTGAGGAACTGATCTTCCACTCTATTACAACCGGAGCATCCAATGATATCGAACAGGCGACTAAGCTTGCAAGAGCAATGATCTCCAGATATGGTATGAGTGAAGACTTCGATATGGTTGCCATGGAGAATGTGACAAATCAGTATCTGGGCGGAGACTCCAGCTTAAGCTGTTCTTTTGAGACACAGACTCTTCTGGATAAGAAGGTTGTGGAGCTTGTCAGGATGGAACACCAGAAAGCACTGAAAATCCTTCAGGACAATATCGGAAAGCTCCATGAACTTGCAAAATATCTGTATGAGCATGAGACAATTACAGGTGAGGAATTTATGAAGATCCTAAATACACCTGTACAGGTTCCCACTGTAGTGGCAGAATCTGAAAGTAATACAGAGTCTGAGAACAATGCAGAATCCGAAAACAGTACAGAAGCTGATGCAGATACATCTTCCGGGAAAGTGAATCTGCAGAAGTGATATTTTTTCAAGATATACAAGCCAAAAGTCCATTGCCGCAGGCAATCCGGAAATTTGGTTATGTCACTGAAAACTGAGTGAACAGCAATGAAAGCAGCAGAGGCGATTTGAGCTTCTGCTGCTTTTCCTTGCCAATTAACTCCGGTTCGGTTATAATTCGTAATAGTGAACGCAGCATCCTGGATGTTTTTTGGAAGAAAGAAGGGAATGAAGATGGATTGCCGAACTGCAGAAGGAATGGTGAGTAGTTATATTAAACATGATCTTCCACTAAATGAACTGGAAGAGTTTCTCGATCATGTACAGAATTGTTCTTCCTGTTATGATGAACTGGAAACATATTTTATTGTACATGAGGTAACACAGCAGCTTGATGATGACAGCAGCGATTCAGTTCTGGATTTCAAAAAACTGCTGGAACAGGATATCCGGAAATCCAGAAGATATATCCGCAAGAAGAAAGCCAGTTGGCTGATGTTTGGAGTAAGTATATGCCTTCTGATCGCTACGATTGCGGCAATATTGATTTTTGTAATGATGGAGACAAATTACATTCTATAAAGACACTGGAGGATTTTATGAGCGAAAAAATATTACTGATTGACGGACACAGTATTCTGAACAGAGCTTTTTATGGTCTGCCGGATCTTACAAATTCAGAAGGAAAACACACAGGGGCAGTATATGGTTTCCTGAATATCCTTCTTCGGACGATCGAGGAAGAGAAGCCTCAGTATCTGACAGTGGCATTTGACCTGAAGGCACCGACTTTCCGCCATAAGATGTTTGAAGCATACAAGGGAACACGTAAACCCATGCCTGAAGAACTGAGAGAGCAGGTACCGCTGATTAAAGAAATGCTTACTGCAATGGGTGTGAATGTTGTGACAAAAGAAGGCTACGAAGCGGATGATATTCTGGGAACTCTGGCCAGGAAAAGTGAAGCGGCAGGAATGGATGCGACAATCCTTTCCGGTGACAGAGATCTGCTTCAGCTTGCGACAGATAAGGTTATGATCCGTTTGCCAAAGACTGTAAGGGGCAAGACCACCATAGAGGATTATCATGCACAGCAGGTGATCGAGAAATATCAGGTGACACCTCCCCAGATCATTGAGTTAAAGGCACTGATGGGTGACAGTGCTGACAATATTCCGGGAATCCCGGGAGTAGGTGAGAAGACTGCCACAAAGATTATTGTGGAGTATGGAAGTATTGAGAATGCTTATGAGCATCTGGAAGAGCTGAAGCCAAACAGAGCCAGGGAATCAATGAGAGAACATTATGATATGGCGCAGATGAGCAAGGCTCTGGCTACGATCTGTACGGACAGTCCCATAGAGTTTTCGTATGAAAAGGCAAAACTGGGAAATCTTTATACAAAAGAAGCTTTCCTTCTCTGCAGACAGCTGGAATTTAAGAATCTGCTTAACCGTTTTGACTCTGCGGCAGTACAGGAAGATACGCTGGAACAGGAGTTTTTCACATGTGCAGACTTGGCAGGCTGTGAAGCGCTGTTTGCGAAAGCGGAAGCAGGAAAGACAGCGGGTGTTTCTCTGGTTACAGAGAATGGCAGGGTATTTGGTGCAGGACTTGCGCTGAATGAAGAGGAAATTTATTATATTCCTGTAGAAGGGATGATCACAGAAGGTTATCTCTGCGGAAAATTGGAAGGGCTCCTTCATAAAGTATCTGAATCCAACACAGAGAATATTATGAAATCTAATACAGATGATGTGAAGAAGGATCCGGAAAATGAGATATCTGATGTCAATACAGACGGTACTCTGAAATATGATAAAAAATGTGTATGTGCATTGGATGTAAAGGCATTACTCAAGCATATAAAATCTGATGATCCGATGGCTGTATTTGATGCAGGTGTGGCTGCATATCTGCTGAATCCTCTGAAATCCTCCTATACTTACGATGATATGGCAAAGGAATATCTGAATGGTCGTATCCTGCCTGCAAGAGAGGAACTTCTTGGAAAGAAAACAGTGGAAAAAGCATGGGAGGAGAGTGCAGAGGGGCTTGCAGCATGGGCCTGCTACATGGCCTATACAGCACTTGCCTGCCGGAAACCCATGTGTGAAGCACTGCGTGATACAGGTATGTGGAATGTATATACACAGATTGAGCTTCCGCTGATCTTTACTCTTGATTCCATGGAAAAATGGGGAATCAGCGTGAAGAGTGAAGAACTGAAAAGCTACGGTGAGAAACTAAGTGTACGTATTGGGGAACTGGAGAAGCAAATCTGGCAGCAGGCAGGGGAAGAGTTTAATATCAATTCTCCGAAACAGATGGGAGTGATCCTGTTTGAAAAGCTTGGCCTTAAGGGTGGAAAGAAAACAAAGACAGGTTATTCCACAGCGGCAGATATTCTGGAAAAGCTTGCACCGGAGTATCCCATTGTAAAGGATATTCTGGAGTACCGTCAGCTTGCGAAACTGAAATCTACTTATGCAGACGGGCTTGTTGGTGAGATCGCAGAGGACGGCAGGATTCATTCTACTTTTAACCAGACAATTACAGCAACAGGAAGGATCAGCAGCACAGAGCCGAATCTTCAGAATATCCCTGTAAGAATGGAGCTTGGAAGACTGATCCGTAAGGTATTTGTTCCAGAAGAGGGATATGTATTTCTGGATGCGGATTATTCCCAGATCGAGCTTCGCGTTCTGGCACATATGTCAGGGGATGAGAAACTGATCCAGGCATATAAAGAAGCCCAGGATATCCACAGACATACAGCATCAGAGGTATTCCATGTGCCCTTTGATGAGGTGACAGATCTGCAGAGGAGAAATGCCAAGGCAGTAAATTTTGGAATCGTTTATGGGATCAGTTCCTTTGGGCTCAGCCAGGATTTAAGTATCACACGAAAAGAAGCAGCCGAATATATTGAAAGATATTTTGAAACGTATCCAAAGATCAAAGGATTTCTTGACGGACTGGTGGAAGAGGGAAAAGAAAAAGGATATGTGACTACCATGTTTGGCAGACGCAGGCCGATCCCGGAACTGAAATCCGGTAATTTTATGCAGAGGTCTTTTGGGGAGCGAGTAGCCATGAATTCTCCAATACAGGGAACTGCGGCGGATATCATTAAAATTGCAATGAACCGTGTGTACAGACGATTAAAGGATGAGAATCTTAAATCCCGTCTTGTACTTCAGGTACACGATGAACTTCTGATAGAGACCTGTAAAGAGGAAATCCCGCAGGTTTCTGCTATTCTTGAAGAAGAGATGAAAGGTGCCGCAAAGCTTTCTGTAGAACTGGAAGTCGATATGCATCAGGGTAATAACTGGTATGAGGCGAAGTGATGATGATAACAATAGGAATTACCGGCGGAGTGGGTGCCGGAAAAAGTACAGTGCTTGATTTTCTTGAAGAAAAGTATCAGGCATATGTGATGAAAGCAGATGAGATCGGGCATCTGGTGATGGAGCCGGGGCAGTCCTGTTATGAACCGGTGATTGCACTATTTGGAAGACAAATCATAAAAAATGATAAAACTATTGACCGCAGACAGGTTTCGGATGTAGTATTTTCACATCCAGAGCTTCTGGAGAAATTAAACCAGATCATCCATCCGGCTGTGAAACAGTACATCAGAGAGCAGTTAGCTGTAAAGAAACAGCAGGGACAGAAGATATGTGTGGTGGAAGCTGCACTCCTTCTGGAAGATCATTATCAGGAGTTTTGCGATACGATATGGTATATTCATACGGATGAAGAGATCCGTATCAGGAGACTGATGGAGAACCGCGGTTATACAAGAGAGAAATCAGTCAGTATCATTGCCAGTCAGGCACCGGAGACTTTTTTTCGGGAAAATGCAGACTATGTTGTGGTAAATAACGGAGATTTTGCACAGACCAGACGGCAGATTGAGGAAGGAATCAGAAAATATGAGACTTTGTAGCATTGCCAGCGGAAGCAGCGGAAACTGTATTTATGTGGGCTCAGATAATACCCATCTTCTGGTGGATGTAGGCATCAGCGGAAAAAGAGTAGAACAGGGATTGAATTCTCTGGAATTGACAGGAAAAGATATTGATGGTATCTTGATTACACATGAACATTCGGATCATATCAAAGGTCTGGGCGTGATCGCAAGGAAACATCAGATACCGGTTTATGCGACAGAAGGAACTGTGGAAGCTTTATCTCACATGAATCTTGGAAAAATGCCGGAAGGGATTTTTCGTGAGATACACGAAGATGAGCCTTTTGAGATTAATGATCTGACAGTGAATCCTTTTACGATCCCTCATGATGCTGCACAGCCCGTAGGATACCGGGTAGAGTGTGGAGAGCATTCTGTGGGGATTGCTACAGACCTTGGAAAATATAATGAGTACATAGTCGGTAATCTGCAGAATCTGGATGCGCTTCTTCTGGAAGCAAATCATGACATCCGTATGCTGCAGGTTGGAAAATATCCCTATTATCTGAAACAGAGAATCCTTGGAGACAGGGGACATCTTTCCAATGAGAATGCAGGCAGGCTTTTATGCAGGCTGCTGCATGACAATATGAAAGGGATTTTCCTTGGACATCTGAGCAGGGAAAATAACTATGAGGAACTGGCATATGAAACCGTCTGTTCAGAAGTAACCTTAGGTGACAACCCTTATAAGTCGCGTGATTTCAGAATTCAGGTGGCACAGAGGGATTGCATATCAGAAGTAATTACAGTGTAGAAAGGACAAAGAACTTATGAAAAAGACAATCATCACAGTAGTAGGAAACGATACCGTAGGAATTATTGCAAAGGTTTGTACTTATCTTGCAGACAATAATGTAAACATTCTTGATATCTCCCAGACCATCGTACAGGGATATTTCAACATGATGATGGTAACAGATGCCAGCAAATGTGAGAAAGACAACGGAGTTCTTGCCAAAGAACTGGAAGCCCTTGGAGATAAGATCGGTGTAGTGATCCGCTGCCAGCATGAAGATATCTTCAATGTAATGCACAGAATCTGAGAAAATCTAAGCAGGTAAGCCACTGAGGGACTTTCCTGTATCAGATTGCCTGAAAAATGCTGAGAGAACATACAAGGGAGAAAAACAAAATGATCAATATTTTTGAAGTAAATGAAACGAATAAAATGATCGAGCAGGAGAATCTGGATGTGCGTACCATTACTATGGGTATCAGCCTTCTGGACTGTATTGACAGTGATCTTGCTGTTTTAAATGAGAAAATCTATAAAAAGATCACAACCTGTGCAAAGGATCTGGTATCTACAGGTGAGGCTATTTCCGGTGAATATGGAATTCCGATCGTAAATAAAAGAATTTCCGTAACTCCGATCGCATTGATTGGCGGAGCTGCATGTAAGACAAAGGAAGATTTTGTAACTATTGCAGAAACTCTGGATAAGGCTGCCAAGGTGGTAGGCGTAAACTTTATCGGCGGTTATTCTGCACTGGTAAGCAAGGGAATGACTCCTGCTGAGAGACTTCTGATCGAATCTATCCCACAGGCTATGGCGAAGACAGAGCGTGTCTGCAGTTCTGTAAATGTTGGATCTACACGTACAGGTATCAATATGGATGCTGTTAAGCTGATGGGTGAGATCGTTCTGGAAACAGCGAAAGCTACCAAAGATCAGGATTCCCTGGGATGTGCGAAGCTGGTTGTATTCTGTAATGCACCGGATGATAACCCGTTTATGGCAGGTGCTTTCCATGGTGTGACAGAAGCAGACACTATCATCAACGTTGGTGTCAGCGGACCTGGCGTTGTTAAGACTGCGCTGGAACAGGTAAGAGGTAAGGATTTTGAAACTCTTTGTGAGATGATCAAGCGTACTGCCTTCAAGGTAACACGTGTTGGTCAGCTGGTAGCACAGGAGGCTTCCAGACGTCTTGGTGTTAAGTTTGGCATCGTGGATCTGTCTCTGGCTCCTACTCCTGCAATTGGTGACAGTGTTGCTGAGATCCTTGAGGAGATTGGTCTGGAGCATGCAGGTGCACCGGGCACAACAGCTGCGCTTGCTCTGTTAAATGACCAGGTTAAGAAGGGCGGAGTTATGGCTTCTACAGCAGTTGGTGGTTTGAGTGGTGCATTTATTCCGGTCAGCGAGGATCAGGGTATGATTGATGCGGTGAATGCAGGGGCACTGACTCTTGAGAAGCTGGAAGCTATGACTTGTGTATGTTCTGTAGGTCTTGATATGATTGCAATTCCCGGAGATACGAAGGCTTCTACGATTGCGGGTATTATTGCGGATGAGTCTGCAATTGGTATGGTGAACCAGAAGACTACGGCGGTTCGTCTGATCCCGGTAATTGGTAAGGGGGTTGGCGAAGTGGTTGAGTTCGGTGGACTGCTTGGTTATGCACCGATCATGCCGGTGAACCAGTTCTCCTGTGATGCGTTTGTGCAGCGTGGCGGAAGGATTCCGGCACCGATCCATAGCTTTAAAAACTGATAAAAAAGGCCAGAAACTTCGGAAAAGGGGAGTTTCTGGCTCTTTTTATGTTCAAGAGGGACGCGGAGCGGAAAATATTTTGTCTGGGGTGCGGTTTCGGAGCCTAAGATATTCTAAGTTTCCATAAATCTGCTAAAAGCATGAGCCGTCTTGTCAAACTCGCTCCGTTGCAAACTTCGCTCAGACAGTGAGGCAGCCAGCTCATAACGCAGATTTCTGAAAACTAAGAATATCTAAGACTCCTGCAAATGCACCCCAGACAAAATATTTTCCGCCCCGCTGGTAGCTGGTTTTAAGCTATAATGGACTGGATTGTTTGTATTATTTTATGGAATTACTATAAATAAAAGAAATGTCCTGCTTTAAAGGGATTCCAGTATATGCAGAAGTCGGGTGTTGTCCTGGGGGTGCATGATGCAGAAGCGGATGTATTCGCCGTCTAGGCATTCGAAGGAGGAGCAGTCACGGATCATGAGACCCTGACGGATGCAGGCGTCGAAGACGTCCCGGGAGGTCAGGCCGGGCTTCTGGATTTTCAGGAGGAGAAAGTTGGCGTAGGCTGGGTAGGTTTTGTAAGTGGAGATATTCTCCAGTGCTTTGAGCAGGCGGGTGCGTTCTGAGAGAATGAGGTCCCGGGTCTGGCGGATGTAGGTTTTATCCTGGAGCATCAGCTCGCCGGCCAGAGCTCCCAGACTGTTGAGAGACCATGGTACCTGTTTTTCTTTCATTTTTTTGAGAAATTCCAGGTTCCCGGTGATTCCGTAGCCAAGACGCATACCTGGGGCTGCGTAGAATTTTGATACGCCGCGCAGAATCATAAGGTTCGTGAATTCTCTGGTAAGGCTGACAGCAGTGATCTCATTGATATCCGGGGCAAATTCTACATAAGTTTCGTCGATCATCACGAAAATGTTCCGCTCATTGCAGAAGGAAACGATTCTGCGCAGGTCATTTATACTAATTGCAGATGAGGTAGGATTATTTGGGTTGCAGAGGATGAGAAAATCGTATTTTCCATCCAGAGTCCGGCAAAAGTCATCTACATCGAGAACAAAGTTATCCTCTTCGCGCAGGTGGTAGTATTCCTGAGTGCTTCCGGAGAAGGAGAGTTCCCTGGAGTATTCTGAATAGGTCGGACCCAGGATAAGGGTATGCTTTGGATTTCGTTCCTGGATCAGCAGTGCGATCAGTTCGCTGGAACCATTTCCCGGCAGGATGAATTCAGCAGGAATATTACAATATTCTGAAATTGTGCTGCGAAGTGAAGTATAATCTCTGTCTGGATAAGAAGACAGGATATCCAGCCGTCCTGCAAGTTGTTCCTTTACATGCTCGGAAAGCCCCAGTGGATTTACATTAGCCCCAAACTTCACAATTTCCTCCGGCTTAAGCTGATAGACCTCACATATTTTCTCAATATCACTCCCATGAAAAACCATTTTTGCTGTTGACATATAATATCCCTCATTTCTATATAAATAATCTATTTAAACTTAAAATTACCACATAGCAGATTGCAGATCTTTTCTGAACATTATTTTAACACTTATCATATCGTTCTGTAAACATCACTGTTTACATGTTGCTATCCTGAAATATACAGATCCCAATATCATTGCAGCAGGCATTTGACAGAAGGCAAGTCCCCACTCACTGCTTATTGCTTTTCGCACCCACCGCAGGGGATTTACTTGATTCGATTAAATAAGTCTCCTGCGGTGGTGCAGAAAGCAAGCAATTCAGCATGCTGTCGAAAAGGAAATATATGTTAATCCGCCAGTATACAGCGAAGGAATGGGAAGGGATTTCGGGCGCATTTGAGGGTTCATAGTAATTCTTGGTATTTGGGAAGCTGCGTTATTCAAAAAAATCTCACTGTCTGAGCGAAGCGAGTTTGAGATTTTTTTGAATGCTTTTAGCAGCTTCCCAAATGCCTTAGAATTACATGGTTCCGAAACTAAGCCCGAAATCCCTTCCCATTCCTTCGCGTCCCTTTTGAAAAAATTAATGGAAAAAAATAAAAAATAAACCTCTTGACATATCTGCATTAGCGTGGTAAAGTAAACACATCAAAACCGATGAGAAAGAAGAGTAAACAACCAAGAATCATTCCAGAGAACGGCAATTGGTGGGAAGCCGTATGAAACTGATTGTTGAATGGCCTTTCGAGGGCGGCCCGAAATCTTGATAAGTGTGAGAGTAGGCACCGACGGGAACCGAACCCGTTATAAATCAGGAGTGTATGTTTGTACATGAGAAAGTGGACAATTCGTCAATTTGAGTGGTACCGCGATAATAAGATTCTTATTACCGTCTCAAGCAACAGATAGCTTGTGGCGGATTTTTTTATATATAAAGAGAATCTGTTATATGGCACCCCCTTGTAATGCAGGAAAATCTGCTGATGGCAGGTGGGTATCACAGCAGTTGACACATCCGGGAAAAAGAGGAATCCGGGGAGTTCTTTCTCACAGACAGTAACAAGGGATTGGCAAACATCCCTGAGACTATGGCAGTTAAAAAACCATGAACTGCTAAATAAGATGTAGAGAGAGGAAAAAAGACTATGAAAAAAAGAGTATTAGCAATCGCAGCAACAGCAATGGCAACTATGATGATGGCATCACCGGTTATGGCACAGGATTTCAAGATCGGTATCTGCAATTATGTAGATGACGCTTCCTTGAATCAGATCGTAGACAACATCCAGTCCCGTCTGGAAGAAATCGGCAAGGAAAAAGACGTAAATTTTGATGTGTCCTATGATAACTGTAATGCAGATGCCAATGTTATGGAACAGATCATTTCTGATTTTCAGGCTGATAATGTAGATTTGATGGTAGGTATTGCAACACCTGTAGCAATGCGTATGCAGTCCGCAACAGAAGGAACCGATACACCGGTTGTATTTTCCGCAGTGTCTGATCCTGTAGGAAGCGGTCTTGTAGAGGATCTGGATGCACCTGGAGCAAACATTACAGGTACAAGCGATTATCTGGATACAGCATCCATCATGAAACTGATCCAGGCAGTGAACCCGGATGTAAAGAAAATCGGACTTTTATACGATATCGGACAGGATTCTTCTACAACAGCCATCCAGGAAGCCAAGGATTATCTGGATAAAGAAGGCGTCGAATATGTAGAGCGTACAGGTACCACAACAGATGAGGTACAGCTTGCAGCAGATGCACTGGTGGCAGATGGCGTAGATGCAGTATTCACACCAACTGACAACACAATTATGACAGCAGAGCTTTCTATCTATGAGAAATTCATTGATGCAGGTATCCCACAGTATACAGGAGCTGACTCCTTTGCACTAAATGGTGCATTTGTCGGATATGGTGTTGATTATGCAAACCTTGGACAGAAGACAGCAGATATGATCGCAGACATCCTTATGAATGATGCAGATCCTGCAACAACATCTGTTGAAACTTTTGATAATGGTACTGCAACAGTAAACACAGAAACCTGCGAGGGACTTGGACTTGATCTTGAAACTGTTAAAAAAGATTTCGAGCCGTTATGCACACAGGTAAATGAGATCGTTACAGCAGAGAGCTTTGATGATGTAGAGAAATAATAAGGATATTCGGACAGCATTTTGAATAAATTCAGAATAAGTTCTGGGTTTATGGAATCCATTGTGCCGATTGAAAAGACTGATATATTTTCTGGATTAAAATGAACAGCAGCAGATATTTTCTGTTGCTGTTCATTGAATGTAATAAAATAAATACAAACTGGAGGAAATCATCGTGACTATTGCGACTATACTCTCTCTTGGAGAGACCGCGCTGAAACTTGGCCTGATCTGTTCATTGACAGTTCTTGCCCTGTTTCTCAGTTATTCCATGCTGAATGTCTGTGACCTTTCCACTGATGGCTGTTTTACACTGGGAGCAGCAGTGGGAGCAGCAGTGGCAGTCAGCGGACATCCTTTTTTATCAATTTTTGCAGCTATGGCTGCAGGTATATGCTCGGGCTTTGTGACAGCCATACTTCAGACAAAGCTGGGTGTTGACAGTCTTCTTGCAGGAATTATCGTTAATACGGCTCTTTATTCTGTGAATATTGCAGTGATGGGAGGTTCCTCCCTGATCAATATGAACAGAACAGAGACGGTATTTTCCATGATGAAAGAAACATTGAAAAGTACACCGCTGAAAGGAAGAGGAGATATTGTAGTTGCTTTCATTGCAGTAGCCATTGTGATTGTCTTCCTTGTATTTTTCTTAAGGACAAGACTTGGTCTGGCAATCAGGGCAACAGGAAATAATGCAGATATGGTAAAATCCTCATCTATTAATCCGGTATTTACTACGATTGTAGGTCTCTGTGTTGCCAACTCCTTCACAGCACTTTCCGGATGTCTTCTGTCTCAGTCACAGAAATCTGTAGATATCAATATCGGACAGGGAATGGTTACCATCGCGCTGGCTTCCCTGCTGATTGGTGGTACGATTCTTGGCAGAGGTGGAATTTTCGTGAGAGCTGTTGGCATGGTACTTGGATCTTTTATTTTCCGTCTGGTATATACCGTTGCACTGAGATTCAATATGCCGGCATTTATGCTGAAACTGGTATCTTCTGTGATCGTTGTGCTGGCTATTTCAGGTCCATATTTGAAAAAACAGTGGCCGCAGATTAAGAGAAGAATGACTCACAGGAAGGGAGTACAGTGATTTATGCTGAAGATTGAACATATTTCCAAGACTTTTAATCCGGGTACGGTAAACGAGAAACAGGCCATCAGAGATTTATCCCTGAATCTGGAGAAGGGCGATTTTGCAACGATCATCGGTTCCAATGGAGCTGGTAAATCCACTCTGTTTAATGCAATCTGTGGAGATTTTTTTACAGATTCCGGTGTGATCATGCTGGATGGACAGGACATTACTTTTATGCCCCAGCATGTACGTGCAAAGACCATCGGTCGCCTGTATCAGGATCCTATGAGGGGAACTGCACCTGGAATGACCATAGAAGAGAATCTGGCGCTTGCAGCAGGGAAAGGCGGATGGCTTTCCCATGTGTCCAGACAGGAGAAAGAGCGATTCCATGAAGAGCTGAAACTTCTGGATATAGGACTTGAGAAACGTATGACTCAGCCGGTAGGACTTCTCTCCGGTGGACAGAGACAGGCGCTGACACTTCTCATGGCAACCATGAATCCGCCCAAGCTTCTGCTTCTGGATGAGCATACAGCAGCCCTTGACCCGGGCACAGCAGAGAAGGTACTGAATCTTACGAAACGAATTGTAGAGGAACATCAGCTTACCTGTCTGATGATCACCCACAATATGCAGTCGGCCCTTGATCTGGGAAATCGTATTCTGATGATGGATTCCGGAGATATTGTGCTGGATATCCATGAAGAAGAAAAGAAAGGCCTGACAGTGGAAGGTCTTCTGGAGAAGTTTAAGACAGGTGCCGGTAAGATGCTGGATAATGACCGTATTCTTCTTTCCGGAGAAAAGTAATTATAAAAATAACATGTAATTGTAAATGAAAGAACCATTATATACAGAAGTTATAGTTGTTGCCTGAAGCATACAGCCATGTTTTCTGATATAATGGTTCTTTTTGTCTGGTAGCGACTCTATTGCTTGCTGTAATTTGCAGAAGGTTCCTGCTCTGGTTTGAGTGTGATAAGTTTGCTCCCAACCGCTGCTGCGATGAATATCCAGATAAACATTTTAACCGGGAAGCAGAGGAAGAGAAGCATGGTTACTGCCAGTGGCTTTTTCATGATTCCGCCCAGAAGTGACGCAGTAACGATTGCAGCTCCAAATACCACATGTCCCCCGTCTGGCCCGCAGGTCAGCATTGCCATGCCGTATCCCATACATACTCCGGCAAAGATGACAGGGAAGAAATGTCCTCCCTTTAAACCGAACTGAATACACAGATTTGTCAGCAGAAGTTTGAAAAACGCGATAGCAATAAGTGCCAGCGGCAGATAGGAGGTGTAAGTTTTCATAAGTGTTCCCATCTGATCTTCTCCGGAAAACATAAGTACAGGTAAGAATGAACCTGTGATTCCAAGGCATAAACCTGCAAAAATCTCTTTGACAACTGCCGGGAATCTGTTGGAAATATTTCCGGTCAGCTTGTGTGTTGCCTGATAGAAGTATGCCAGGATAAGACCGCACAAAATATACAGAATCATAAGCAGATAGTCTTTTCTCTGGATTTCCACCATATCAAAGGATGGAAATCCGGAAAGCCCTGCACCAAAAAGTGCAGATAAACCTGCATAAATACTAGTGCCTGCAGCCAGCGCGATTCCGTAAATAAATAATTTGGAACCCTTTGTTAAGGCTGCAAGGTCTTCTTCAGAGTTTTCTTCTACTTCGAAAATGCCGAACAGAGGTGCATGAAACAGCACACTCATGGAGACTGCGGCACCGATCTGCGAATAATTTCTGGTATTCTGTTTGGCAAACTTAAGGTTGTCTCCGGCCCAGTAGCATAAACCTACGATAATACCGGTAAGTCCGGCTTCGGGACCTACACTGCTTCCTATGAGTAATGGCAGCAGTGCGGCCACCATCATTACAAGCATGTTTTTGTATTCGTATCTTTTTTCTACTCTGACTTTTTCCATAACGGTTTCCAGATCTTCGGGATAGTCTCCGAATATTTTTCGGAAAATACCGATAATTGCCGCACCGGCTACACAGATAAGAATCGTATAATAGGGAACAGAGGTTTTTCCGGGAAACCATTTCCACAGAAATTCAGTTCCCACTGCCATTATTTTCAGCAGGATCCATACCAGTGCACCGGCAACAGCACCAATGAGTGCACAGAACAGCCACAATTCAAGCTGATTTTTTAAAGATACGTTTTTGGGGCTTTTTGTGTTATTCATACAGTCATAACCTTTTTGTTAGTTTTCGGTCTTTCCGAAATTGATTCCAAGTACGATCATATTGATACCCTGCATCAAAACAGAAAAAGCGATCATATATCCTGCAGAGATCATGGTAAGTACAGGATGGGTAAATGAAATGATGCTGACAATTACGGATAAAACACCGCACACAATACTCAGGATACCTTTTCCTTTAGATGTTTTATATACCTTTGTGCCGGCGGCAATCTGGAAAATACCGTAGATCAGAATGATTGCACCGACCATATAAGCTGCCATTACGTCTGTGATGAACCGCTGAATGCCGCTGAATAATAAGATAATACCTGCAAGTCCTTCCAGAACACCGAGAATACATGCTCCGATTTCTTTCTTTTCTTTGGATAAAGAAAGGATTACAAGTTCAATACCATTTACAAACAGAAGGATTCCCAGGATCCATCCGATGGCAAGAAAAGTTCTCATTGGTCTTACAAGAGTGTAGACTCCTAATAACAATGTTAAAACTCCGGTGATCAAAGTGAGGTATTTTAGTGCTTTATTATCTTTCATACTGTTAAGCTCCTTTCATATTGCAAGTGAAACCGTTTTATACTATACTTCAATTAATTTCAGGCAGTATATTATTTTATTGGAGGACAAGTGCATGAAAAGAATTAAAGTATTAGGCAGTGTGTTAAAACGGACTCGTGCAGATAAAATTATCATTGGTTTTATTGTATTTATTTTTGCTATCGCAGCAGTGATCCAGCTGGTTGAACCGGACATTAACCGATACGGAGATGCACTGTGGTATTGCTATGCGGTGATCTCCACTGCCGGATTTGGCGATGTGGTTGCGGTTACTTTTATTGGAAAAATGTGTTCCGTTCTTCTGACAATCTATTCGCTTTTTGTAGTTGCCATTGCCACCGGGGTAGTGGTTAATTTCTACACCCAGATGGTGGAAATGCAGCGAAAAGAGACACTTGCCATGTTTATGGATCAGTTGGAAAGACTTCCTGAGCTTTCCAGAGAAGAACTGGAGAATATTTCCAGAAAAGTGCGCCAGTTTCGGTAGCTGTGGATCTTACTGATCTTTGGAAGAATGTTCTTCTTCCTGTTTACTGCGTACCTGCGGGATCAGAGAAGCTGCCAGCTTTCCCTTTCCGCGGTTTCGCAGATACAGAATACCGATGACAGAAAATACTACTGCACCGATAAAGTTTACGATCAGATCTTTCATGGTATCAACAATACCAATATCAAGATAGCCTCCCAGATTCCAGGTCTCGCCGTTAACGACCAGAGACTGAACATCTACATGGATCGGAACATTTGCGCCGGTAGGATTCAGCTTCACAGAGTTGATGGCCGGTACGATCCAGTCTTTCTGCATATCCATTCCAAAAAACCAGTCCATGCTGAATTCAAAGAATTCCCACATAACACCAACAGTCATTGAAAAACAGAATGCAAAAAAAGCTACAAAATACGGTGACATTTTAATGGAAAACCTGTCACTGCGGTTAAAAAGATCGATCAGTGCAAATCCGATGGCAGCCATCAGAAAACCGTTAGTAGTATGTAAAATAGTATCCCAGATTGGAATTTTTACATAAAAGGCATTAATTTCGCCAAGAATTTCTGCTGAAAAGATAAAGATCAGAATGACTGTTTCCAGTCCCGGTGGTATTGTGACGTTCAGTTTCCTGTCCAGAAACTGGGGAACCATAAAAAGGATCAATGTCAGGATTCCCAGAAACATATTGTGGTAATTTCCCAGGAAAAACTGACGTACAACAGATAAGATTACCAGGGCGGTAAGTACCATCTGAATCTTTGTTCTGTTCTTTTTCAAACCTGAATTAGCTTTCATTTTTCTTTTCCTCCTTCCTTATTTTATATCCTTATCCTCACTGTTTGTATTTTAACATAAGTGCATCCAAACAACAAGAATTATAGGATAATAAGCTGTTTCTGGGACTCGTGGCAGAATTTTCTGCCGGTTTTCAGACAAAGGAGTTTTTCATATAAATTGGAAGAAAAAACAGTTTCAGATAAAATCTGATTACCTTCACTGTCCAAAAGATTTTGGGCGTCCGCAAGCTTGGTGATAAGAGGAATTCGGCTGTGCTGCTTGATCCGGCTTAGCAGTTCACTGCTTTCTTTGCGGAAACCAAGAACCCTGGCAAAGGGAATCTGAGTGGGTGCAGTGTGGATATTTAATATAATATGAAGCAATGCCCTCTGTATCCTTGTCTGAGTCAGCTCTCTGGTTTTTAAAACAGATACAGATTGGGAAAAGGACAACAGAAAATTCTGTTGATTTATGATCCGCCGGGCGAGATCCTCGGAAACATCCATATAGGAAGAAAGGCTTTCTACATTTTCTTTCATAAGGCAGTAAGAAAGAATAGAGTCCAGAGAATTTTCTGTGAGAAATTCACCGGAGTCCAGCGCCTTTTTGAAAACGTAAAAAGCATCTGGTGGAATCTGGGATGATAATATATTGGCAGTTTTGGTATCCGGATTCCTGACTGGATTATTTATGTCTGAGATTGCCTCTGAATGGCCACCTCCCGGATTCTGAATAAGACTGCGTATAGCAGTTGCAGATGCAAAGAAATCAGTAGATGACTGTAAATCAGGGGAGGAGCTTGCTGAATTTCCTTCAGGGACAGTGGTTTCATGATAGCCCATTCCTTCCCTGCGGATCGTGACAGGGCAGATCCGGCTGTTCAGACGGAGAAGTGCCTTGCAGTATTCGATCCCCAGAATATTATTCGGTGTATTCAGGATCTGTGTAACTTCATTTAACAGAGGAGTAAGGACTCCGTCAAAATCGTCACCATTGAAGTTGCGCGGATTCTTAAAATATTCTGTCAGTGCCTGACTTCTGGCAGCCGGAAAAGTCAGCCCTTCACTTAAAAAGCTTTTCAGTAGCTTTTTATATTCTTCAGGTTCTTCTACAAGGATCTCAGCCAGTTCTTTCAGTGCGCTGATCTCCCCGGATTCACTTCCAAAGCAGAGCATATCAACAACGCCAAGACCGTCCAACAGGGAAACACCTCCCATTGCGAAGGCTTCCGCACTTGCAGTAGAGATGGATACCGGCATTTCAAGCACAAGGTCAGCGCCGCACCGCAGAGCCATTTCTGCACGTGTATGTTTGGAGATGAGAGCAGGGGTGCCACGCTGCACATAATCTCCGCTCATGGCAACGATAACATAGTCTGCTTTTAGCTTTTCTTTTGTATACCGGATCTGATATTCATGTCCTTTGTGAAAAGGATTATATTCTGCAATAATTCCTGCTGTTTTCATAAATTTACACAGATGCTCCTTCCTGAAATTTTGTAGAGTTCTCTTTTTTAACCATATTGCATCTTAAAAAATACTTTTTTATGTCATATTCTACCATTCAGATGCTTGAAATACAAGGCTTCAGGAGGTATAATGAAGACAGCGCAGAAAACAGATTACTGTTCACTGTATATATTCGGTGAATGGTAATGATATCTGGTATACAGATATTGTGATATCAGAACTGCTATATGAAAGGAGCCATTTTAATCATGGGATTTATTGACACACTCAAAGAGAGAGCAAAAGCAAACGTAAAAACAATCGTACTTCCGGAGACAGAAGATAAGAGAACTCTGGCAGCTACAGAGAAAATTTTAAAAGAAGGAATTGCAAAGGTTATCCTTGTTGGTAACGAAGAAGCTGTTAAAAAGAGTGCAGCTGAAGACGGATATGACATTTCCGGCGCACAGATCGTAGATCCTGCTACATCAGAGAAAACACAGGGATACATTGACAAGTTAGTAGAATTAAGACAGAAAAAAGGCATGACACCGGATCAGGCTAAAGAGATTCTTCTTAACCAGTATCTGTACTATGGTGTAATGATGGTAAAAATGGGCGATGCAGACGGTATGGTATCCGGTGCATGTCACTCTACAGCTGATACATTAAGACCATGTCTTCAGATCCTGAAAACAAAACCAGGTACAAAACTTGTATCTGCATTCTTCTTAATGGTAGTTCCGAACTGCGAATATGGCGCAAACGGCGCATTTGTATTTGCTGATTCCGGTCTGAACCAGAACCCGACTTCAGAAGAGCTTGCAGCAATCGCAGCATCTTCTGCAGAATCCTTTGAACTTCTTGTTCAGGAGAAACCAATCGTTGCAATGCTTTCACACTCCACTAAAGGCAGTGCAAAACATGCTGACGTAGATAAAGTAGTAGAAGCTACAAAGATTGCAAAAGAGCAGAATCCGGAACTTGCACTTGACGGAGAATTCCAGCTTGATGCAGCTATCGTTCCAAGCGTAGGCGCTTCTAAAGCTCCTGGAAGCGAAGTAGCTGGTAAAGCTAACGTACTTGTATTCCCAGACCTTGATGCAGGTAACATCGGATACAAACTTGTACAGCGTCTTGCAAAAGCAGAAGCTTACGGACCTGTAACCCAGGGTATCGCTAAACCTGTAAATGACCTGTCCCGTGGATGCTCTGCAGACGATATCGTTGGTGTGGTAGCTATCACAGCAGTACAGTGCCAGGCTGACGACAATAAATAAGATTTCAGTCAGAACGTAAAACGGACTGAGAATTATTTCATTGACTACATAATGTTAAAGGCATCGGAGGAGATATTTCTGATTCTGATGCCTTTGATATCATTACTCATATTTCCCTGGAAATGATGAGAATAATATTATAATATGAAAGGAAAAGCTGACAGAAATATTCGAAGACTTGTGTCAGGATTATGGACAGTATTCGAAATTTGCTGCCGGCAGAATATGAAAATGAACGTATTAGTAATCAACTGTGGAAGTTCATCCCTTAAATATCAGCTGATCAACTCTGATTCAGAAGCAGTTCTTGCAAAAGGTCTCTGCGAGAGAATCGGTATCGATGGAAGATTAGTATATCAGAAAACAGGCTGTGACAAAGAGATCACAGAAGCTGCAATGCCTACACATAAAGAAGCAATCCAGATGGTACTGGATGCCCTCACAAATGATAAAACAGGCGCAATCGGAAGCCTGAAAGAAGTAAATGCTGTTGGACATCGTGTTGTACATGGTGGTGAGAAATTTGCCAAATCTGTAGTGATCACAGATGAAGTAATCTCAGCAGTAGAAGAATGCAATGATCTTGCACCACTTCATAACCCTGCAAACCTGATCGGTATCCGTGTATGCTCCGAGCTTATGCCGGGTGTACCTCAGGTAGCAGTATTCGATACAGCTTTCCATCAGACAATGCCTGCAAAAGCATATCTCTATGGTCTTCCGATCGAATATTACAAGAACTACAAAGTAAGAAGATATGGTTTCCACGGAACATCCCACAGCTTTGTTTCCAAACGTGCTGTTGAATTCCTTGGCCTTGACAAAGATAACTCAAAAGTTATCGTATGCCACCTTGGAAATGGTTCTTCCATCAGTGCTGTCGTAAACGGTCAGTGTGTTGATACAACAATGGGTCTTACTCCGCTTGAAGGTGTTGTTATGGGAACACGTTCCGGTAACATTGACCCGGCTATCATGGAATTCATCGCTAAGAAAGAAAAACTTGACATTGCAGGTATCATGAACGTTCTCAACAAGAAATCCGGTCTTCTTGGATTATCCGGCGGATTATCCAGTGACTTCCGTGATCTGAACGATGCAGCTCAGAGCGGAAACGAAGATGCAGCTAACGCAATCGACGTTCTCTGCTATGGTATCGCTAAATTCGTTGGCGGATATGTTGCAGCTATGAATGGTGTAGATGCGATCGTATTTACAGCAGGTATCGGTGAGAATGCTATTCCTGTACGTGAGAAAGTTGTAAGCTATCTTGGATACCTCGGAGTTACACTTGACAAAGAAGCTAACGGTGTTCGTGGAGAAGAAATCGTAATTTCCACACCGGATTCCAAAGTTAAAGTTGCTGTAATTCCTACAAACGAAGAACTTGCAATCTGCAGAGAGACAGTAGCTCTGGTTTAATTTTCACAGATAATAAAGTGTCTGTTTTGTGTCCAAACGAGAGAAATATAACTGGATAAAAGTTATATTTATATAGAAGGGAAGGGTGCATCTGTCAGGAGCACCCTTCTTTGTGCCCGTAAGGCATGTGGAAATTACCTGATAATAATGCCGCCGGATGATAAAATACTTCGTAAAGGAATATTACTTGACAAAATGTGAAATTTTTCTAATTTATCGTTGACAAAAGCAGAGGCGGTATGTATAATAAAACAAGTGTGGATAGGAGAAAAGTATGCAGATACATTTATCAGATATTTCATCCAGTGAAGGAATGCGTATTCAGAAGACTGCAGAGTTTGGAATGGATACGATCACCTTTCAGTCAGGAAGCTTTCCGGTACTTGCAAAAGAACCCATAGAGCTTACGATCACGAATACAGGTGACAGAAATCTTGAAATCAGAGGAACGGGTAAGATTACCGTAGGTATTCCCTGTGACAGATGTCTGGAAGAGGTTTCAACAGAGATTCCTTTGGAGATTGAGCGAAAACTTGATATGAAGCTTACGGATGAAGACCGTGTGAATGATCTGGACGAAAGTTCTTATCTCACAGGTATGGACCTGGATGTGGACCAGCTGGTCTATCTTGAGGTACTGATGAGCTGGCCTTTGAAGGTTTTATGTAGAGAAGACTGCAAAGGAATCTGTAGCCAGTGCGGGAAAAACCTCAATGACGGTCCCTGTGGATGCGTCGAGGAACCTAAGGATCCCCGTATGGCAGCTATCAGTGATATATTTAGTAAATTTAAGGAGGTGTAACATAATGTCCATCTGTCCGAAGAATAAATCTTCCAAAGCAAGACGCGATAAGAGAAGAGCAAACTGGAAAATGAGCGCTCCGAACCTTGTAAAATGCAGCAAATGTGGCGAACTGATGATGCCGCACAGAGTATGCAAAGCTTGCGGAAGCTACAACAAAAAGGAAATCATTAAAGTTGAAGACTAATTTTTAATGGTTGCAAAGTATGGCAGGTTCTCCCGTTTGGGATGCCTGCTTTTTTGTGTATTATTTTATGGATGAGGAAAAAGTAATGAATGAGAGGGAGAAGGTAAATCAGATTACAGAAGGTGTGATCTGGAAACAGCTGCTGTTATTTTTCTTTCCTATTGTATTTGGAACATTTTTTCAGCAGATTTATAATACGGCAGATACTATTGTTGTCGGCCGTTTCGTAGGAAAACAGGCACTTGCTGCAGTTGGAGGTTCTGCCAGTCAGATCGCCAATCTGATCGTTGGCTTTTTTGTAGGGCTTTCTTCAGGGGCAGCAGTTGTGATCTCGCAGTTTTATGGGGCAAAAGATAAGAAGAATCTGAGTAAGGCACTGCATACAGCATTTGCATTCTCCATTGCAGCGGGAATTGTTCTTACTGTAGTGGGGATTTTTCTGACCAGACCTGCATTGCTACTTATGAAGACACCTGCAGATGTAGTAGAGGACTCTGCAGTGTATCTTCATATTTATTTTGGCGGAATGGTTTTTAACCTGGTTTATAATATGGGAGCAGCCATCCTGCGTGCAGTAGGAGACTCCAAAAGACCACTGTATGTTCTGATCATTACCTGTGTGCTGAACATTATTCTTGATCTGCTGTTTGTGGTTGCGTTTGGCATGGGTGTGACAGGAGTAGCTGTTGCTACAGTTACTTCTCAGGTGATCAGTGCGCTGATTGTAACAGTAATGCTTCTGAAAACCAGAGAGATATATGTGCTGAAGATCAATCAGATCCGTTTTGACAGAAGAATGCTGTTTTCAGTTCTGAGAATCGGTATTCCGGCAGGTCTGGAATCTGTAATGTATAATATTTCCAATATTGTGATACAGGTATTTGTAAATAATCTGGGAACTGACACAGTGGCGGCATGGGGAACTCTTGGGAAAATAGATGCTCTTTTCTGGATGGTGATCAATGCATTTGCGATTTCCATTACTACCTTTGTGGGACAGAATTTCGGAGCCGGTAAATATCACCGTATGCGAAAAAGTGTGAGTGTCTGCATGATCATGAGTATGGTCAGTTCTGCGGTGCTGATCATTTTGATGTATTCATTTGCTCCCTGGATTTATCGTCTGTTTACCACAGACAGCGCAGTGATTGTCCATGGTGTTCATATGAGTCGTTTTTTACTGCCGTCCTATTTCATTTATGTGATCATAGGAATCCTGTCCGGAGCACTGAGGGGTACCGGGAAGGTTCTTGTGCCTATGCTTCTTACCTGCGGCGGTGTGTGTTCTTTGAGAATCCTGTGGCTTTTTACAGCCGGCCAGATATACCCGGGAATTAATACGATCATGCTCAGTTATCCGGTTTCATGGAGCATTACGGCAGTATTGTTTATTGTATATTATTTTATGAAATTTCCAGGAAAGAAAAAGGAGAATTAACCATTTTTCATGAAATAATGCAGTTTATCCTATGTCTGTTGCCGAAATCCGCCAGATAAGGTAAGCTAAGAACAAAGGAAATTGAGAATAAAGATAACGGATCGAGCAGTAATGTAAAATGAAAGTATGAAAAAAGCATGAGAAAACAGAAAATAACAGTTCTGATTTTAATGATAACTCTGTGCCTGACTGGCATATGGGGAATGAAAAAAAATACCACAGTATGGGGCGCGGTGATCCGGGTAAATGATGTGATCGTACCTCATGATATTCCTGCAGTAGCTGTAGAAATAAATAAAAGCAGCGAACTGATTACTGAGAAACTGTCTCGGGTTTTCTATACAGTTTATACAGACACAGATACACTGCATATTCCGGTGTTCTGGGATGTTTCGTCTGTAAATATGAAACTGGCAGGCGTTTACACAATGAAAGGTGTACTGAAGCTTCCGCCTGAGTATGCTTTTGATGAGAGTAAAAGTCTGCAGGTACAGACAACTGTTTCTGTGCAGTACCCGGACAAACCGGATATTAATATATATTACAGGCTGACTGCGGCAGGAATCTATATATTTCCCTGGTTGAAGCAGGAAAATTTTGACTCCATGGAAGCTTATCTGAAGAAAGAAAGCGGACAGTGGATCAACCTCACTGAGGAGGGCTTTGCTCTCTGTGAAGAGGAGGGGCTGTATGTATCTAACCAGAGTATGGTTGTGGGTAATACCTATTCCCTGCTGGTAACCTATGATAATGGAAAGAAGCAGACCAATACTCTGCGGTTTCAATACCAAAAAGACGGCAGTCTTAAAATTTACGGTTATCAGCACAATCTGCTTGGAAATACACAGAAGCCTGGAAAAATCATCTGTTCTTATGATACCGGAGATGAGAAATATCTCAGCAGATGTGCTGCCTATGCAGTGAAAACAGGGGGAAGCCTGAAGCAGATTGAGAAAGAATTGAAGGAGAATGTCAGACTGAGGGTCAGTACTGCTGAAACATTTGAAAATACAGCCGAGAATCCGGAACTGATTCTGGAATCTTCCTGGGATCTGAGCCGGGTGAATAGGGAAAAACAAGGCGTGTACAAGGTAACCGGATCATTTGTGATCCCAGAGGGATATGAAGTATCTGACAGCCTGACGCTGCCAGAGGCATATGCATATCTTTCTGTACAGAAAAAAGGAGAACCACAGATTAATACCTACAGCATGCCGATGGTAGACCTGCTGGAATTTCCTATGCTGCTGGATGGATTTTCTGCAGAAGAACGCCGGAACATACAGGTTTACCTCTCTGAGAATGAGGAAAATTACCGGAAAATTGATGATGACTTGGTGGAAGTGACTTCTGATGGAATTCAGATTTATTACAGAGAGATATTAAAGAAAGGACAGAACTACCAGATCTGTGCTGTCTATGAGAAAGGGAGCACAGGAATTTATTCTTTTTCCTATAATGATGCGTTTATTGTCAATGAATACTGGCATGAGCGAAATTTTTCGGACAGAGAGGAAAAAGATCTTCCTGACATTGTGCAGAAAGCACCTGCTTCGTCAGAAGTAGTACAGGAAGAAAAGAAAGAGAATCTGAATACGGGAAGTGCCGGATATCATTATGGTGACTCTTACGGAACAGACAATAATACAGACGGACAGAATAGCAGCAGTAACAAAGCTTCTGATGCAAAATCTGCTGAAATATCGGATACAGAGAATTTCGTGACAGAGTTAAGCACCGACACCATTACTGCAGTCAGTGGAAAGAGAATGCTTCTTATGATCCAACAGAATGGAAGTGCAAGGTTTGAGAAACAGGGAATCTCTGTGACATTTTCTCCGGATACAGTGAATGGATGGAAGATCAATGCAGAGGATGAAATCCAGATAGGAATCGAGAAAACGTCAGAAACTGCATTTTCTCTGCGGATTTTTGTCAGAGGTGAGAAAGTGACAGAGATTCCTGGAACAGTGGTGGAATTTCAGGCATCTGTGTTTGGCGGAATCCAGTTACCTGAAACAGTAAAAGCGGAGGATGTGCAGGGAAATCAATATGCAGTGAATTATCAGGAAAAACAAAATGTTCTCCGTATGGAGATCAACCAGACAGGGGATTATTTTTTGACAGATGGAGAGTCGGAAAATATCGGGGACCAGACGGTTGAGGACAGCGTGGAAGCTATTTCAGATGGAGAAAATATAGGTTTTACAGAAGAGCCAATGCCAGAGGAGGAAACGGAGCAAAAGACAGAGCAGAAAACAGAGAATTCCGCCAAACAGTTTCTGATGATAATACTTACATTACCGGCAGTATGTATCCTGGTGGCTGCCATTATTTTTGCAATTCGTAAAAAACGCAGATAAGCGACAGTGGAAAGGCAAACAAAGCACCTGAAAACAGAAGGAGGTGTCAGCAATGAAGAAGAACTGGAAATATTCATTACTACTTATAGTAGCTGTATTTGCATTGACTATGGGCATATTCTTTCTGTTTTACCGCTTTGATAACAAATATACGGCCAGGGGGGACCAGGCCATTCAGGGAATCCTCTATGTGCCTGATGATGATTCTGTGCATTATCTTGCCAGGGAATGGGAATATTATCCGGATGTATTGCTGACACCGCAGGAAATAAAGGAACAGAAGGAGGACTACTACAGCCGTTATGTTTCCATTGGCGAGTACGGTGGAATGGACCTGGGCGACAAAAATAAATCTCCTTTTGGAAGTGGTACCTATCGGATGACCCTGGTGCTTCCTGAAAAAGAAAAACAATATGCTATTGGCCTGACAGAGATTTTTTCTGCTTACAAGCTGTATATTAATGGGGAATTGATGGGGCAGATGGGAAATCCGGATCCGGACAATTACCAGGAGCAGATTCAGAACAGGGTATTTACCTTTGAGGGAAAAGGAACTGCAGAGATTGTGATCGCAGTGACAGACAAACATTCGGTGTCATCGGGAATTCAGTATGTGCCGGTTTTGGCTTCTCCTTTTAAAGTGAATATTATCCGCGGGTTGTCACTTATGATTGCTGTGGTATTTATGGCTTTTACATTTTTTGTCCTGATTTTTTCAGTGTATATGTATATGCGAACTAAAAAAGTGGAGTTTGGACTTTTTGCCCTGCTTTGTATCTGTGTGCTGGGATATGGTTCTTATCCGATCCTGCATTCCTTTGTTGCAGTAAAAGTACAGCCTTGTTATGGAATGGAGGCATTGTTCTATTATCTGATGTTTGCCGGTGTTATGCTGGTACAACAGAAGATCCTGGGAGGTGAGGAAAGGATTCCGGAAATTCTTGCAGGTGTGGCCGCCACAGCCGGAGTGATGGTTTTTGTGGCAGAAATGCTGTGCAGCAGAGCCCAGTCTGCAACAGGGCTGTATCTGATCTCTAAGCTTACAGAGATTTTGAAGTGGGCAGCAGCCGGTTATCTGCTTTTCAGAAGTGTAAAGGAGATAAAACAGAAGTACAGTAATGTACTTTTAGTGGGAATTGTTGTTTATGCAGCGTCTCTGGCAGCAGACAGGATATGGGATTATATGAGCCGATCATTGGCGGGTGGTTTACGGAAATTGGTGCAGCAGTGCTTGTAGCCAGTGTGGGACTGACTCTGTGGATGGATCTTGCCAATGCTTACAGATTTCAGCTTACCTATAGAGAATACAGCCGTCAGATGGAACAGAAACTGCAGATACAGAAACAGAATTATGAGGAACTTACAGAAAAGATGGATGAGATCAGCAGGATGCGCCATGATATGAGACACCATCTGCGCACCATCATGTCTTACACCCAGCAGGGAAAATATCAGGAGATGATGGAATACCTGCAGGAGTATGCATCCGTTATAACAGAAGGGGAAAAGCTAATCTGTTATTGCAGAAACATGGCCGTAGATGCAGTGATCCATTTTTATGCAGGAGAACTGAGAGAGAAAGGGATTCCTTTTGAATGTGATATGATGCTGCCGCAGAATATTGGCATTTCAGATACAGATCTGTGCAAAATATATGGAAATCTTCTGGAAAATGCCGTAGATGCAGTAAAAGATCTGCTACCGGAAAATAAGCCTTATGTAAAGATGCTTACAAAGGTTAAGAACAGGAAGCTTCTGATAGAGATTTCAAATCCATATTCCAATGAAATCCAGCGAAGAGAAAAAGTTTTTTATTCAACAAAGCATGAAGGCTTTGGAATCGGAACAGCGTCTGTAGCAGAAGTGGTACAACGAATGGGCGGATATGTAGTTTTTAATACAGAAGAGGGTATTTTTAAAGTAAATATCTTTCTGCCGGTGAAAACAGTACAGTAAATAAATAGTTACTGCCCGGAGAGGAAGAGGCATATCGGAAATACTTATTTATCAGAGTCTGAAGAGAATAAGTATTCCAGATATGCTTTTTTTATTGCGTTGGAGCCACGCTTGCGTACAGTAACAAGCTCCTGATTGTCCATCACAAAGCCTTCATCTGTGGATTTCTCGATGTGATCCATATTTACGATACAGCCTCTGTAACAGGAGAGAAAACATTTCATTCCCTCCAGAAGCTCTTCGAATTTCTGGAAGGTTATGTAGGAGCGTATAATGCCTGCATCTGTGGTATGTACCTGAACTGCATTGCGGTAGGTATCCACGTACAGGATGCTCCTGACAGGGATCTTTACAGGGGTACGGTCGGAGATCAGCTCTATATATCTGGAATTCTGCGACTGCCTGAACTGGATTGTTGAGAGGATCCGGCAAAGCTTCTCCGGGTCAAAGGGCTTCAGCAGATAGTAGGATGCCTGTACATCATAGCTTTCCACAGCAAAGGAATCACTGCTTGAAATAAAAATCAGAGCAGCTGTATCCCTGGCTTCGCGGAGCTTTCTGGCTGCATCCATACCGGTCATACTGCCCATATAAATATCCATAATGATCAGGTCGTAAAATCCGGGTATGTATTTAGTAAAAAAAGCTTCTGCGCTGGAATACAAATGGATGTCTGCGGATGTGTTCTGGGATTCATAATAAGAAGAAATGACAGATTTTACCTGACGCAGATCTTCCTTTGAATCGTCAAGGATTGCAATATTCAAAAGGAGTACCTCCTAAATTAACTTAAACATAATTTGTATTTTAGCGTATTTTCATGAGTTATTCAAGTACGGATTCCTTACTGAAAGCAAGTAATACCATAAGTATTTATTCATTTTTCCATATTTCATGAAAAATGTCATTTAATCCCATGTATCTTGAAAATAAGACTGAAATTTTTTATAGTAAGAACATAGAAATTCAGTTTAGAAATATGTACACACATTTTAAGAAAGGATGGTAAAAAAATATGAAAAACTGGAAAAAAATAATGGCAGGTCTTTGTGCTGCTGCAATGGTAAGCTCTATGGTTGTTCCGGTATGGGCAGCAGAGGAGACTACAGAAGAAGCAGCAGATGACGGAGATGTCGCGGATGTATCAGAGGCAATGTTAGGACTCTGGAAGGACAGCGCAGGAGATATCTACGGATTCTACAAAGATAATTCGTTTTTTGGTCAGTGGAAGGATGAAGAGCAGGATGTTCTTGGCGTATATGCCCTGAGTTCAGACGGAGAATATACAGCTCTGGTAATGCAGTTCGCAAATGACGACGGCACGTATGATGATGAAAATATGGTAACTTATCTGGTGCAGGCAAATGAGGAAGAGAATCTTCTGGAACTTTATGATCCGGACAGTCTGGACCTGACTGCAACCCTGGAGCCTTATGAGGCAGACGGTGATGAGTCGGATTACAATCAGACTTATCAGGATATGGGTGATATCCTGACAGAATGTTATTCCGGTGAGACAGAAGCAGGTGAGACTTTTATTTATGCAGCTAATGAGGATGGAACTTTCTGCTCAGTACTTGTGATCGATCAGGATGATAACTATGTAAGCTTTGTTGGCGAAGGTACTTTTGATGAAGAGAATGGTACTGTGACGATTACTGATGAAGTTTCTGAGATGGCACTTACTTTTGGCGTGGCAGTGAATGATGATGATACACTGACACTGGATATGGGTGATCTTGGAAGCGCTACTGTAGAGGAAGCTACGCTGGCGGTTGCCGTTCAGGGACTGAAGTATGCAGTTGAGAATGGAACTGAGATGAACTAAGCAATTCTTTTTCAGGAACAAAAATATGTGATTTTGAGGATACTCCTCTTCGGATAGATTTATTCGGAGGGGAGTGTTTTTTCTGTGCCGGGGGTTTTAGAATGGCTGGGAAGATGGTATAATGAGGAGCGAATTCTATAGTTTTTGTGGAAGTGTTACAGATGAGCAGAAACAGACAGGAAGCGAAAATTACGAGAGAGGTTTGAATTTATGAATATTCTGAATATAGAGCATGTTTCCAAGGTGTTTGGTGAGAAGGTGGTGCTGGATGATGTTTCCTACGGGGTGCATCAGGGAGATAAGATTGGGATCATCGGGATTAATGGGACTGGGAAGTCTACGATTCTGAAGATCATCGGCGGTCTGGAGGAGCCGGATGAGGGGCAGGTGATCACTCAAAATGGCCTGAGAATCACGTATCTTCCGCAGATGCCGGAGTTTCCGCAGGGAGCTTCTGTCCTGGATTATGTGGCAGAAGGAAAGTGGCAGAAGGACTGGAGTACTGAGAGCGAGGCAAGGAATGTTCTGAATAAGCTGGGAATTACAGACCATGAGGAGAAGATCGATCATTTATCCGGGGGACAGAAGAAAAGGGTAGCACTGGCAAGGACTCTGGTGAATCCCTGTGATGTGCTGCTTCTGGACGAGCCTACCAACCATCTGGATAATGAGATGGTGACCTGGCTGGAGGACTTTCTGAGAAGTTTTAAGGGCGTTGTGATTATGGTTACTCATGACAGATATTTCCTCGACAGGGTTACTAATAAGATTCTGGAGATTTCCCATGGCGGCCTTTATGCTTATGAGGCTAATTACTCGAAGTTTCTGGAACTGAAGGCAGAGCGTGAGGAGATGGAGCTTGCCAGTGAGAGGAAGAGACAGAGCGTACTCCGCATGGAACTGGAGTGGGCAAAGCGTGGATGCAGAGCCAGAAGTACCAAGCAGCGGGCACGTCTGGAACGCCTGGAGGCACTGAAGAATGGAAAAGCTCCGGTGCGTGATGCGAATGTGGAGCTGGATTCTGTTGAGACACGTATGGGAAAGAAGACGATCGAACTTCACCATATCAGCAAGAGTTTTGGTGAGAAGAAGATCCTGGATGATTTTAATTATATTGTGCTGCGCAATCAGCGTCTTGGGATTATTGGTCCTAATGGATGCGGAAAGTCAACACTCATCAAGATTATTGATGGGATGATACAGCCGGATGCAGGAGAAGTGGAAATTGGAGAAACCATTCGCATAGGGTATTTTGCACAGGAAGTGCCGGATATGGATACCAATCAGCGTGTGATCGATTATATCCGTGACGTGGCAGAGTATATTCCGACCAGGGACGGGAAGATTTCCGCAACAATGATGCTGGAGAGGTTTCTCTTTGATTCTGCCATGCAGTATGCACCCATTGCCAAATTGTCAGGTGGTGAGAAGAGGCGTCTGTATCTGCTGAAGGTTCTGATGGAGGCGCCGAATGTGCTTCTTCTGGATGAGCCAAGTAATGATCTGGATATTCCTACACTGACCATTCTGGAGGATTATCTGGATTCTTTTGCAGGGATTGTGATCGCAGTGTCTCATGACAGGTATTTTCTGGATAATATTGTGGACAGGATTTTTGCTTTTGAGGGGAATGGACATCTGACCCAGTATGAGGGCGGATATACGGATTATACAGAGGCGCTGGCGAGAAAAGGCGGGGCAGTATCTGAAGGACAGAGCACTGCAGTTGGTGCGGAAAAGAAGAAGTCGGCTCAGGCAGACTGGAAGCAGAATCGTCCCCAGAAGCTGAAATTTACCTATAAAGAGCAGAGGGAATTTGAAACTATCGATGATGATATTGCAGCGCTGGAGGAACTGCTGGAGAAGCTGGATAAGGATATGGAGGCCAATGCCACCAATTCTGTGAAGCTTCGTGAGATCATGGAGCAGAAGGAGAAGGCACAGGCAGATCTGGATGAGAAGATGGACAGGTGGGTTTATCTGAATGATCTGGCGGAGCGAATCGAGGCACAAAAAAGTGAAAAGTGATTTTTTTCAGATGCTATTGACTTTGCAGAGGGTTCTTTAGTATGATACAGATTATGGAAGATTGCAGGAGCTGCTTTGCAGCGGGGCAATTTGCGGATGCCGGGTCAGTAACAGAAAATATCTTTTGATCCTGACATCTGTGAGTGAACAGTAAGTGAACAGGAGATATAAAAATATGGCAGAACAGGTCAGAGTTGTAGTGGACGCAATGGGCGGGGATAATGCCCCGGCAGAACCTGTCAGGGCTGCAGTGGAAGCTGTAACAGAGAGACAGGACATAAAAGTAATTCTTACAGGAAAACAGGAAGTGATAGATAAGGAACTGGCGAAATATTCAGGATATCCGAAGAACCAGATCCAGGTTGTCAACGCATCCCAGGTGATCGAGACAGCAGAACCCCCTGTTTTTGCGATCCGTAAGAAAAAAGATTCATCAATCGTAGTAGGTTTGAATATGGTTAAGAAACAGGAGGCAGATGCCTTTGTTTCATCAGGAAGTACAGGAGCTGTTCTTGTTGGCGGACAGGTACTGGTAGGCAGAAGTAAAGGTGTGGAGAGGCCGCCTCTTGCACCGTTGATCCCTACCACGAAGGGTGTTTCCCTTCTGATCGACTGTGGTGCCAATGTGGATGCACGTCCATCGCATCTGGTGCAGTTTGCGAAGATGGGCTCTATTTATATGGAGAACGTAGTTGGTATTAAAAATCCAAAAGTTGCCATTGTAAATAACGGGGCGGAAGAGGAGAAGGGAAATGCACTTGTAAAAGAAACTTTCCCCCTTCTGAAAGAATGCAAAAGCATTAATTTCATCGGAAGTATAGAAGCCAGAGATATCCCGGCAGGATATGCGGATGTGGTCGTATGCGAAGCATTTGTGGGAAATGTGATCCTTAAATTATATGAGGGAGTTGGTTCTGCCCTGGTCCAGAAGATCAAAGAAGGAATGATGACCAGCACAAGAAGTAAGATCGGTGCACTTCTGGTAAAGCCTGCACTGAAAGAAACTCTGAAATCCTTTGATGCAACGGAATATGGCGGAGCACCGCTTCTGGGGCTTAAAGGACTTGTGGTAAAGACGCATGGAAGTGCCAAAGCCATTGAGATCAAACATGGTATTTTCCAGTGTGTACAGTTTAAACAGGAGAAGATCAACGAGAAGATCGCAGAGCGTATCCTGGAGGATCAGGAAGTACTGAAGTCCGGAGCAGAATAGAGCAGGACAGGAACAGAAACAGGAAGGAGGGTTGAAGATGGAACTGGAGAAAATAAAAGCTATCATAGCAGAGGTTCTGAATATTGATGCAGATTCGATCACAGAAGACACTACATTTGTAGATGATCTTGGTGCAGACTCTCTTGATATTTTTCAGATTATTATGGGGATTGAAGAGGAGTATGACATTGAGCTGGATAATGAATCTGTCGAACAGATTCAGACAGTCGGTGATGCTGTTGAAGCAATTCGGACAATTAAATAAAAATGTAACTGTCCGGCAGTCTGAAATTTGACAGGAGCATAATACAGGCGGACTGAGCAGTTGCAAAAAATGATGCCGCAGGGTTGTCAGATGACAGCCCTGTGCATATGGAGAGGGTTAGAGGAATGAATAGAAAGACAGAAGAATTAGAAGAAATCATAGGATATCATTTTAAAAATAAACATTATCTTACACAGGCACTGACTCACAGTTCCTATGCAAATGAGAAGAAGTTGGGGAAGCTGGGCAGCAATGAGAGACTGGAGTTTCTGGGAGATGCTGTGCTGGAGCTGATCAGCAGTGATTATCTGTATGCAAGATTTACCCAGATACCGGAGGGAGAGCTGACAAAGAAGAGAGCCAGCCTGGTGTGTGAGCCAAGCCTTGCCTATTGTGCAAGAGAATTCGGACTGCCGCAGTTTCTGTTGCTTGGAAAGGGAGAGGATATGACAGGCGGAAGAAACAGGGATTCTATCGTCTCTGATGCAACAGAGGCTTTATTGGGAGCTATCTATCTGGATGGTGGTTTTGCTAATGCAAAGGAGTTTGTGCTGAATTTTATCCTGAATGATATTGAACATAAACAGCTCTTTTATGATAGCAAGACCATCCTGCAGGAAATCGTGCAGGAAAACGGAACACAGCCGGTGGAATATATTCTGACAAAAGAAGAAGGCCCGGATCATAACAAAAACTTTACTGTGGAGGCAAGAGTAAACGGAAAAGTGATGGGACAGGGAAGCGGTCATACAAAGAAAGCAGCAGAACAGGCCGCAGCATACCAGGCGATTCGTGTACTCAGAAAATAAACAGGAGAATTATGTATTTAAAGAATATAGAGGTACAGGGATTTAAGTCTTTCGCCCAGAAGATCAATTTTGAATTTCATAACGGGATCACCGGTATTGTAGGTCCGAACGGAAGTGGAAAGAGCAATGTCGGTGATGCGGTGAGATGGGTGCTGGGTGAACAGAGTGCCAGGTCTCTGCGAGGAGGAAATATGCAGGATGTTATTTTCTCCGGTACAGAGACAAGAAAACCCCTGGGTTATGCATCGGTGGCGATCACACTGGATAATTCAGACCATAAGCTTCCGGTTGATTTTAACGAGGTTACGGTTACCAGAAGGCTTTACCGTTCAGGAGAGAGTGAATATAAGATCAACGGAAGTGCCTGCAGACTGAAAGATATCAATGAGATGTTTTATGATACAGGTATCGGTAAAGAAGGATATTCCATTATCGGACAGGGACAGATCGACAGGATCCTAAGCGGTAAACCGGAAGAGAGAAGAGAGCTTTTTGATGAGGCAGCAGGTATTGTTAAATTTAAGAGAAGAAAGAATACCACGATCAAAAAACTGGAGGAAGAACGCCAGAACCTGGTCAGAGTGACAGATATCCTCTCGGAGCTTACCAGACAGCTGGAACCACTGGAGAAACAGTCAGAGACAGCAAGAGTTTATCTTTCCAAAAGAGAGACTCTTAAGGAACTGGATGTGAATATGTTCCTGATGGAGTATGCTGCTGCAGCCAAAGAACTCAAGGAACTGGAAGAGAAGAACATAATTGCGCAGAATCAGCTGAAGGATACCCAGAGTTCCTATGACCGGACCAAGGTGGAATATGAACGTCTGGAACAGGAACTGGAAGATTTAAATTCCAAAATGGATGCACTTCGCATTTCCGGTCAGGAGCAGGCAATCCGTAAACAACAGCTGGAAGGCCAGATCAATGTATTAAATGAGCAGATACTGGCAGGGGCACAGAATGAAGAGCATTATAAGGGACGTATCCAGACTATTGAGGCTGAACTTTCAGTAAGAACAGATTCAAAGAAGAAACTTGAAGAAGAAAAAACGGATATTTATGCACAGTTAAAGGCTGTCCGTAAGAAACTTTCTGAGGAAGAAGAGAAATTAAGGACAGCGCAGGAGAATATGGAAGCCTGTACTCTCGAAGTGGAGAATGGCAAAAATGAGATCATTGAAATTCTGAACAGCCGCGCCAATGTCAAGGGTAAAGCCCAGAGATTTGATGCAATGATGGAACAGGCAGAAATCCGTAAGGCAGAGATCAGCCAGCGTATTCTCAGACTGAAGAGTGAAGAGGAAGAGCAGCAGACCATTCTGACTACAGCCCGGAAACAGTATGATGAGATTACATCCCAGATTGAAAATGCCAATGAGGAATGTGAACATCTGAATCTGAGTGTGATGAAGATTCAGGAAAAGCTGAAGGAACAGAACACAAAGCTGGAAGCAGAACAGACAGCCTATCACAGAGAGGCATCCCGGCTGGATTCTCTCAGAAATATCGCGGAGCGCTATGATGGATACGGAAACAGTATCCGGAGAGTTATGGAACAAAAAGAACGTGTTCCGGGAATCCAGGGTGTTGTCGCAGATCTGATCCAGGTAAACAAAGATTATGAGATCGCTATCGAGACAGCTCTTGGTGGGAGCATTCAGAATATTGTTACAGATAATGAGCAGACTGCCAAAACCATGATCGAATTTCTGAAAAAGAATCGTTATGGACGTGCGACCTTTCTTCCCATGAGCAGCATAAGTCCCAGAGGTGAGTTTACACCGAAAGAAGCACTGAAAGAGCCGGGCGTTGTGGGGATTGCCAGCGAACTGGTGTCCGTAGCTTCTCAGTATCAGCAGATCACGAAATTCCTTCTTGGAAGAGTGCTGGTAGTTGATAACATTGATCATGCCATTGCAATAGGAAAAAAATACAGACACAGTCTGAGAATGGTCACAACAGAGGGTGAATCCTTAAACCCGGGAGGTTCCATGACCGGCGGTGCCTTCAGAAACAACAGCAATCTGCTTGGAAGACGGCGTGAAATAGAGGAACTGGAAACAAAGGTAAATCAGCTGAAGCAGAATCTGACCGAAATGCAGAATGCTGTTGAGGAAAATAAAAATCAGAGAAACAGGCTTCGTGATGCCATTGCAGGATTTCAGGAAAAACTCCGTCAGAAATATATAGAACAGAATACTGCCAGAATGAATATCAAACAGCAGGAAAAGAAAGCTGAGGAGATCCGAAGCGGATATGCGCAGATCAACAGAGATCAGGCAGAGATCAAACGCCAGGTCATGGAAATCCGGCAGGATCATGACCGGATTGCTAGGGAACTGGAGAATTCAAAGCAGGATGAGAAAGAACTGGAGAGTTTTATTGAGGCAAAGCAGTCAGAACTGGATGAATGGAAAGAAGAAGAGAAGAAAATCACCCGGGAGTTAGAAGAAATCCGTCTTCAGTCATCCGCTCTTGAACAGAAAGAGAAATTTGACCAGGAAAACCTGAGCCGTCTGAAAGCAGAAATCACAGCTTTTATGACTGAGAAAGAGGATATTTATCAGTCTCTTGCTCACAGCAGTGAAGAGATGGAAAAGAAGCAGGAGATGATCACCCAGCTGAAAAAAGAGTCGGAAGAGTCTGTCCTTTATGAAGAACAGGCACAGATGCAGCTGAAAAATCTGCAGAAGGAGAAAGAGAGCAGAACTTCTCAGCATAAAGATTTTTTTGAGAAAAGAGATTATCTGTCCGGTCAGATCGGACTTCTGGATAAGGAATGTTACCGTCTGCAGGGACAGATGGACAAGCTGGAGGAGAACAGGGAAGAGCGGATTGCTTATATGTGGTCCGAGTATGAGATCACTCCCAATAATGCCGTTTCCTACAGAAAAGAGGAACTTACTGATCTTTCGCAGATGAAGCGACAGGCAGCTCAGATTAAAGATGATATCAGAAAGCTGGGACCTGTAAATGTAAATGCTATTGAGGATTATAAGGAACTTCTGGAAAGACACACCTTTCTGTCCGGCCAGTATGAGGATCTGGTCACAGCGGAGAAAACTCTGGAACAGATCATTCAGGAGCTGGATGAGGGAATGCGGAAACAGTTTTCTGAGAAATTCGGTGAGATCCAGAAGGAATTTGACAAGGCATTTAAGGAATTGTTCGGAGGCGGAAAAGGAACTCTGGAGCTGGATGAAGAGGCAGATATCCTGGAGGCAGGAATTAAGATCATTTCCCAGCCGCCGGGAAAGAAACTGCAGAATATGATGCAGCTTTCCGGCGGGGAAAAAGCTCTGACAGCTATCGCACTTCTTTTCGCGATCCAGAATCTGAAGCCGTCACCGTTCTGTCTGCTGGATGAGATCGAGGCAGCGCTGGACGATTCCAATGTTGGGCGATTTGCCGGATATTTACAGAAGTTGACGAAAAACACACAATTTATTATAATAACCCATAGACGTGGAACTATGAACGCCGCAGACCGGCTTTATGGTATTACCATGCAGGAAAAAGGGGTATCCACACTGGTTTCCGTCGATCTGGTGGAGAATCAGCTTACCCAGTAACAGGAGGAGTTTCACATGGCAGAAGAAAAGAAAGGTTTTTTTAAACGATTAGTCAGTGGACTGGCAAAGACCAGAGACAATATCGTAGCCGGATTTGATAATATTTTCAGTGGTTTTTCCAGCATTGATGAAGATTTTTATGAAGAGCTGGAAGAGATTCTGATCATGGGTGATATCGGGATCAATGCGACCACTTCTATTATTGAGAATTTAAAGAAAGAGGTTTCCGAACGTCATATTAAGGAACCGATGGAATGTAAACAGCTTCTGATCAATGAGATTAAGGATCAGATGCGTGTGGACAGCACAGAGTATGAATTTGAGAACCGCAGATCCGTAGTTTTGGTGATCGGTGTCAATGGTGTCGGAAAAACCACTTCAGTAGGAAAGCTTGCAGGAAAATTAAAAGACCAGGGCAAGAAGGTTATCCTTGCAGCAGCCGATACTTTCCGCGCAGCAGCAGGAGAGCAGCTTACTGAGTGGGCGAATCGTGCAGGTGTGGAGATCATCGGCGGACAGGCAGGAGCAGATCCTGCATCTGTTATCTATGATGCGGTGGCAGCAGCCAAAGCAAGAAATGCAGACGTACTTCTCTGTGATACAGCAGGACGTCTTCATAATAAAAAGAACCTTATGGAAGAACTCCGCAAGATTTACAGGATCCTGGAGAGGGAGTATCCGGATGCATATCTGGAGACACTGGTAGTGCTGGATGGTACCACCGGACAGAATGCCCTTGCACAGGCGAGACAATTTGCGGAGGTCGCAAATGTCAGCGGTATTATCCTTACCAAGCTGGACGGAACTGCCAAGGGAGGTATTGCAGTTGCCATCCAGTCTGAACTGGATATTCCGGTGAAGTACATTGGCGTAGGAGAAAGTATTGACGATCTTCAGAAATTCGATGCAGATGCTTTTGTAAATGCGTTGTTTGATGTAGACCATAAAGAAAACCCGGACGCTTAAGATTATGATGTACTTTAGGAGTCAAATCAGGTAAAAAAAGATTCCGGGAGTACATTCAGGACAAAATGGAGGAAAAACAATGCTTACTTTAGAGAGTTTTGAACAGGCATCAGAGATCGTAAAACAGGTCACACAGGAAACAAAGCTGGTCAAGAGCAGCTATTTCAGTGAACTTACAGGAAACAAGGTTTATTTAAAACCGGAGAATATGCAGCGCACAGGTGCATATAAGGTTCGTGGTGCTTATTATAAGATCAGCACTCTTTCCGATGAAGAGAGAAACAAAGGTCTGATTACAGCATCTGCCGGAAATCATGCACAGGGCGTTGCCTATGCTGCACATAAATATGGAGTGAAGGCAGTGATCGTTATGCCTACCACAACTCCGCTGATCAAGGTTGAGAGAACAAAGAGTTACGGTGCAGAGGTTATCCTGCATGGTGATGTATATGATGAGGCATGTGCACATGCACTGGAACTTGCTGAGAAAGAGGGATATACCTTTATCCATCCTTTCGATGATCCGGCAGTTGCCACAGGACAGGGTACCATTGCAATGGAGATCATTCAGGAGCTTCCGCTTGTTGATTATATTCTGGTTCCGATCGGTGGAGGCGGACTTGCAACAGGTGTTTCCACACTTGCGAAGCTGTTAAATCCACATATCAAAGTCATCGGTGTGGAACCGGCAGGGGCTGCCTGCATGAAAGCTTCTCTGAAGAAGGGTGAGGTTGTGACTCTTCCGCACGTAAATACGATTGCTGACGGTACTGCAGTACAGACACCCGGAAAGAAAATCTTCCCGTATATCCAGAAGAATCTGGACGATATCATCACTATCGAGGATGATGAACTGATCGTTGCTTTCCTTGATATGGTTGAGAACCATAAGATGATCGTAGAGAATTCCGGTCTTCTGACAGTGGCAGCGCTTCGTCATCTGGATGTGAAGGGAAAGAAGATTGTTTCTATCTTAAGCGGTGGAAACATGGATGTTATTACCATGTCTTCTGTTGTTCAGCATGGTCTGATCCAGAGAGACAGAATCTTCACAGTATCTGTGCTCATTCCGGATAAGCCGGGCGAACTGGTACGCGTGGCAAGCGTGATCGCCAGGGCTCAGGGCAATGTTATCAAGCTGGATCATAACCAGTTTGTAAGCACGAACAGAAATGCGGCAGTGGAACTTAAGATCACATTGGAGGCTTTTGGCACAGATCATAAGAATGAGATTGTTAAAGCTCTCGAAGATGCAGGATGCAGACCAAAGGTGATCCGTCCAAGTCTGTGATTGTCTCAGAGTAGCATCTGCCATGTAAATAAATGAAATGGGAGCCCTGGTGTTCAGTATATGGATATCAGGGCTTTTTGTAACTTATATTAGAGGTCTCAAAGGGACGCGCAGAAAAACAGTTTGTTTCGTGTGCGGTTTCGGGATCTAAGATATTCTAAGCTGCCATAAATCTGCTAAAAGCATGAGCCGTCTTATCAAACTCGCTCCGTTGCAAACTTCGCTCAGACAGTGATGCAGCCGGCTCATAACGCAGATTTCTGCCAGCTAAGAATATCTAAGATCCCTGCAAATGCACACGAAACAAACTGTTTTTCTTCGCTGGATATTTAGCGGTAATTTATGGAATTGCTATAAATTAACTTTGTCAAGAGAAAATGCTTGATATTAATTTTGAAAGAATGCCGTAAATACGCACTTTTCCGGGCATATTGGCAGGAGTCTGTGACAATCTTGTGACAAATGCTGGAAAAATATGAATTTACAGTGTGAGAAAGCAGTAGAAAAGATATGGTGGTTCGGTTATAATAAAGAAAAAGTATCAAAGCAGGAAAGGAGAAAACATTATGCCAGTAACAATAAAAATATTGTTGGATCAGTATACCGAAATATTACGGAAGATATATGGAAGTCATTTAAAGACAGTAATTTTATATGGATCCTATGCAAGGGGAGATTATAAGGCAGATTCTGATATAGATATAATGATTCTCCTGGACTTGTCAGACATAGATATTAAACAGTATCGCCATGAATTGTCAGGAGAAACTTTTGATTTCAATATGGATCATGACCTTGATATTAAACCGATAGCAAAAAGCCAACAACATTTCCAGAACTGGGTTGATGTATACCCATTTTATGCGAATGTAAAGAAAGAAGGGGTGAAACTGTTTGAGGCAGCCTAATGAAAAGGGAACGCAGAAATATTTGGCATTGTATCGTATTGAAACCTCTAAAAGTGACATCAAAGCAGCTGAAATCCTTTTGGCAGCTAAAGAATTCCGTGGAGCAAATAACCGGGCATATTATGGGATTTACCATGCAATATCAGCTGTGCATGCGCTGGATGGCAATGCGTATAAAAGACATAAAGATGCTCTGGCGAATTTCAATAAGAATTATGTAAAACCGGAGATTTTTCCGAGAAAGCTTGGAAAGAAAATTGTTGAATCAGAAGAAATCCGTCATGCCAGTGATTATGATGATTTCTATATAGCGACAAGAGAAGAGGCTGAGGAACAGATCCAGACAGCAAAAGAGTTGGTATCACGTGTAGAAGAATATGTACAGGCAAGATGGAAGAAAGAGTCTGAAAAGACTGTTCGAAATGCGGAATACCTAGTACAGAATCGCATTAATTATTAAGTAATATCCCTATGGAAATTTTTCAAAATATATGGCATAATCAAAAGAAAAATCAAGGAGATCATTCAGAAGAAATTCTGCCTAAGTATAAAGAAAATGGACTTACTAAAACAGAGATTGTAGAAGGAATGGTATTAGAATTGGCAACAATTCAGCAGGCAGATAATCTCTCTGTTTCTGTAAATCAAAAAGAAGTAGAAGAAAGATATGATGAATTAGTTGAATTAGAAGAGCCCGTTTTTCACCAAAAAGCAATTAAACAATATGGAACGGAAGAGAAACTAAAACAAGCATTATATTATAAATTGGTTTATAATGCGATAAATGATAAAATAGATGAATTGTTTTTAGAGAACTATTCTATTAGAGAAGAACTACTTCAAGTAAGAGCTAGCGATTATGTTTCACAGTATACTGCTGCTGATTTTGAAGAAAATGATATGGATAAAGAAATTTTTTCAGATGAAGTAGTACAAAACTATTATGATTCTTGTTTGGATAGATTACAGGAGTTATATTTCAAAGTTTGGAAGTACAGAATAGCAAATGAAAGTAGCATATCATATAATAACTATAGTGGCAATGATTTATTAAAAAAGCAGGAGTTTGATATTACTGCTAATAAATTAAACTTTAAAGGAAAAAAATATGAATTAGAAATGTTTTCATTTGATGAAGTCCAAGAAAGATTTGGCGATTATTTTTATTTGTCAAATTCTATTATTAATAATTATGATAATATAGAGTGTAAGGGGATACATATTCCGGAAAAGGATGTTAGAGGTCTTTACATGACATTAGGTGCTGACTCACCTATAACATTTAAATTAATAGTTTCGCCAGTTCTTGCACTATACAACAATTTTCAAAAAAACGGAATACGGACAGGTATAGAAAATGGATTAAATAAAGTAGAGTTTATTCAAACAGATATGGGAATTTACTATTCTATAATTGCTGATATGGAGTATGATAAATTGGAGAAATTATTAACTGATTCTATTACTTATTCAGATAAAGATAAGAATTTAAAAAGAGAAAATAATATAAATATTGTGACTGACTTGGAAGAATATGTTCAGGAAGTTGAATTAACCGATGGGCATATATTTTTCAACTCTTGCTTGGCATTAGAAAGTGACATAGCTTATTATGACCCGAATATAGCACATTTAGAAAAATGGAATACAGAACAGGTTACTGCATATCTCGGAAATACTTTTGTTCCGTCATATATTCCAAAGGATCTTAAGACTTGTCAGGAATCCTATACTGGTACTTTTATGTCAGAATATCTAAATAATACAATGTGGTGGACTGTAGCGTATGATAATGATATAATTATTTATGATAACTTTGGAGTGTTCTATAGTGATTCTTTTACTGATGAATATAATCCTTTAAGACGTAAATTGCTGATTGAAGTGTCAAAAGATGAACTGCCGGTAGCAGATGTATTATATTCATTTGATAAAGTAGAAGTTTCTAAAGTGAAAAAAAATGAACTAACTGTAGGAGTATACAAAGCACCATATTATGATGGGGATTCAAAACCAGCAGGATATATAAATCAATATATTGCGGAATTTATTATTGATAATGTAGGATATCGCATTATAAGTGAAAATTTGTCACAAGAGGAATTTATTAAAGTTTTAATATCTATGCCTGTATTTGAATAATACACTTTTTGGAAATTATTAAACAGTCTTGTAATATTGATAACGGAAAAGTCAATGTTGCAAGACTTTGTTTATTGTAATTAGGTGATGATTGTGTGTAAATATGTAAAGAAGAATTTCATTTTACATACAACAATGTTATAATATCGGATGAAGGAAATAACAGCAAAGGAGAACTGGCATGAATATGTACAAAGAAATAGATCAGGAAACTATGGAACTACTTTTAGATGCATTGCTCAAACGCACCCTGGAAGGTAAACAGATATGGGAAAATCTGTATTATAATCCTATTGGCTTTGTACAGCAGGATGCCTATGAAGATAAGGGCGCATATATATCGCAAATGTTTGAGACAACGACATCTTTTAATGGCATTGAATATGAATTAGAGCTTTGTGAAGCAATAGATCTTCCGTCTTGTAAAGGAAATATTTTCGGAAGCATTAGCTACGAAGCGGAAGAAGAAATAAACAAATATGATTTTTCTTTATCATTTGATTCAGAGCACTACGATGACGCTGATGCAGCAGAACTGAAGAATATTTATAAAGATTCAGTAATTGTGCAGTTAGCAGATGCGATTGTTGGTGTGTTTGAAGATTCGGAAGCGATAGCGGATGGTTTCTCTTATGCAAGGTATTTCAGTCAAAAAGAAATTAATTCAAAATGGAAAAAAGATTCCCTTGTAAAACTTGGTGAGAAGCTAATGAAAGAGAAAGCAATGCAGGATTTCCATAAAATCGTTCTGGATACAGATTACCGGAGCAGCTTATTGAGAAAGTAATAGATTTATATGGAGAACAATGCATGAGAAATATTAAAGACAGTACATTTCCGGAAAATATTTTGGAAGAGATCGGAATTAACAAAGTAAGCGAGAAGAAAATAGATTATTCCCGACTAACAGATGACCAGGTAAATGGATTGCTGTATGCCATATCACAGATGAAGCGCAGGGACAGTATAATTTTATTGTGCCGTTATGAAGACAAAATGACTTATAAAGAAATTGGGGAACGTTTTTCCATAACGAGTGAACGTGTCCTACAGCTTGTTGCAAAAGGACTGAGAAAGCTGAGACATCCGGTTAGATATTGCTACATAATATGGGGATATGAGACATACACCCAAATGTTATCTGAGAGGAGAATGCAGCTTGCGGCATTAAAACGGGAAGAAATAGAAAAATCCGGCAGTGATATTCTTCAAACCGATGTATCAGTTTTACAGTTGACGATAAGGACATGGAATATACTTAATCGCAATGGAATACATACACTAGGTGAATTGATAAGCATATTGGCGGAGGATAAAGAGGGACTTGGTATAAGGATTGGGAGAAACAGTCTGTCAGAGGTAGTATGTAAACTGGAAGAATTAGGATTACTTAGTGACTGTTAGTGAAAAAAGCATTGGAGGATACGGATTGCTGAACGAAAACTGGTTATTTGGAATTACGAATACAGAGAGCAAGAAGCATAGGGCTGATTGTTTCCGGGAAATAGGAGAGCGTACGTTTTCCTTTTTCCTGGATACAGCGGTGGAACAGGGATTTGAGGATCGTGAAGGGCAATGGACAATGTCCTGTGAAATCGTGGATGCTATGCAAAAGAAAAAGCATATTGCAATTGAAGCAGGGGTGGGAATCGGTAAATCATTTGCCTATATCGTTCCTCTGCTTTTTTATCATCAGAAATACCATTGTCCTATTTTAATTGCAACGTCTACGATAGCTTTACAGGATCAGTTGGCTTCAGATATCAAAATTATTGAGGACATGATTGACTATCATCCTACGGTAACGATTGCTAAAGGTCAGACACATTTTCTGTGTAAGAAGAGATTTGATGAATTTTTTCTGGATAAGAAAACCAGGCAGAAATATTCAGAAATTTATGAAGATGTTGAAAGAGATGGCCACGAGAGGTCCGACTGGAATGCAGACATATCGGATTTTTTATGGAATCAGATGAATGTGAAAGAATATAATCCGATGTATTGCAGACAGAGATGCAGCTACCGGGGACAATGCTATTATCATAATTTGCGGCAGCGTCTTCCGATTGAATATGGGATTATACTCTGCAACCAGGATCTCCTTGCTGTGAATATGCGAAAACGGCTGACGGATTCCAAAGAACTGTTCCCACATCAGTTTGAATTTGTTGTTATTGATGAAGCACATAATCTGGAAAGCAGGGTACGTTCTTCATACACCCAGGATATGAATTATAGAAAAATGTTTCAAGAGGCGGATGCAGCCAGACAGATTAACCGCAGTATAGGGGAACCATTAGATAATAAGCTGCGGGAATATCACAAACTGCTCAATGAAGTTTTTACAGCTTTGCAGGAACAAATCCGGAAACAGGATGCATATGCGGAAAAAGAAGGAAGAGAAATTGAACGATATTCCGTAGAACCAAAGAAACTTCGTGCATTGGAGAAGTTCTGCGGATGTATACATGATATCAATTTTTATATATCTATGGATTTTGGTCTTGATGATTATTCCAGAAACCGGGACTATTCCAGAGAAATTGAAGCATTGGAGGAACAGGAAAGGTTCTTCAAATCCTTAAAAGCAGAAGACAGTGAGGATATTTTCTGGATGACTACAAAAGGAAAAAGCCGAGAGAATATATGTCTGTCAAGCTGCCCAAAGGAAGTAGATAAACTGACAAGCCGTTTGTTATTTCAGAGTGAGGATTTTACTACAATTCTGACCTCTGCCACTATTACCAGTGGAAACAGCGATAATTACCTTATGAATTACAGATATTTTATAAACAACATAAAGTTTCCATACAAAAAGGGAATCGTATCAGAGCCTAAACAGTCTCCATTTGCCTATGACGAACATGCTATGATTTATTACACAGAAAATATGCCACATCCAAGCAGGCAGCGGGAACAGTTCATAGCTGCAGGCGTTCAGGAGATTATACGGCTTCTTCGCCTCACAGAAGGAAAGACATTGATCTTATTTACAGCTAAAACAGATATGAGAGAAGTCTTTCAGCTCCTGCAGGGCAAGGTTCCTTATCAGCTTATGATGCAGAAGGAAGGGGATTCTCAGAAAGAAGTGCTGGATAAATTCAAGAGTAATATCAATTCGGTCCTTTTGGGAACCGGTTCTTATTGGGAAGGAATCAGTGTAGAGGGAATGGCTTTATCCAGTGTGATTATTTTCAAACTTCCGTTCCCGGTGCCGGAACCGATTATAGACTATAAATGTAGTTTAAGCGGTGATAAGCATTTAATGGAAGTCCTGGTACCGGAGATGGTGATAAAACTAAAGCAGGGGATTGGCCGGCTGATCCGGAATCAGACGGATAAAGGGATTGTTTCTATCATTGACAGCCGGGTAGGAGAAGAATCCAGGGCACCGTATAAGCAGATTATATGGGATTCATTGCCGATAAAGAATAAAACGAATAATTTTGAAGTGATAACGGAATTCTATCAGAAAATTATCACCAAAGAGGATATCTGAATATGAGAAGTATTACTTCAGACGTACAGGATTTTAAAGAATGATTTTAGATAGTCTTGTAATATTGATTATGAAAAATGTCAATATTGCAAGGCTTTATTTTTTATATGGTGGTCTATATTGGAAAATATTGGCGAAAACGATAGTATGGTACTTATCAGTATCAAAATGGAGGATATTTAAAATGAAGCTTAAAAACAAACTGGCTGGATATTTAGAATATTGCAAATTTAGGAAAGAACTTGATGAAAAAACACTCAAGGCATATCGGATCGATCTAAAACAATACTTTAATTTTGTTTCCTGTGACGAACCGGATAAAGAAAAAATTGAGGAATATATTACAGAACTTCATAAGAAGTATAAGCAGAAGACTGTAAAAAGAAAAATTGCAACGTTAAAGGCGTATTACAATTATCTGGAAGAGGAAGAAATCATCAATGATAATCCGTTTAGAAGAATAAAAGTAAAATTTAAAGAGAATGTTACTCTTCCAAGAATTATTCCTCGGGAAGAAATTGAACAGCTTTTAAATTTTATGTATAATCGCTTGGATGAAAACGATAATTCAGTTTACAAATATCGTTTGAGAGACGTGGTGGTTGTGGAAATGCTTTTTGCAACGGGTGCCAGGGTATATGAAATATCAAATATTCGAGAAGATAGCATTGATTTGAATTCCGGTTTGATCAGAATAATGGGTAAGGGTGGGAAAGAAAGATATGTTCAGATTAGCAATTCATCTCTTCTGGCCATGATGAAAAAATATTTTGTGGAGAATCGAACTGAGATTAAAGAAAGCGGATACTTTTTTGTAAATAATAGGGGAAACAGATATACTGAACAATCAATCCGGTTAATGCTGAAAAAATATACTAAGCAGGCAGGGATTGAACGAAATATTACTCCGCATATGTTTAGACACTCATTTGCAACGTATCTGATTGAAGAAGGCGTGGATGTAAGTTGTGTGCAGCAGATTTTGGGACACAGCTCTATAAAAACAACACAAATATATATTCATGTGGCTGCAAAAAAACAGGCGGAAATACTCCGTGAGATGCATCCCCGAAATAATATGAAAATAGCAGGAGCAGCATAATTCTTTAGTATTCATACAGTTCTTATTGACCGGTCAAAATGTGAGTGGTTTTTTTGTTGTACAAAATTTTTGACCAGAGAGGAATATACAAAAGGTTATAATGGAATTGGACAGAAAAATCATTATAAGGTGAACGATTTGTTATCACCGTATTTGTTACTATGGAAAAATATGGGATAATCTGTTATAATAAGTATCAGATAATATATAATTATCCGATATAGAAACACTTGAAATATCTTATGGAAATTAACGGAGACAAAGAATATGCCAATAGACAAAGAACAGTTTCTCAAACAATTCGTTAAGCAAGCCCTTGATGAAAGGATTTCTCTTTTTTTAGGTGCTGGTGGTTCATGTGATGCAGGCTACCCCAATTGGGCAGACTTGTTTGCACCATTTGCAAGAGACTTAGGAACCCCTATTAATGAATCCACAGATTATTACCGACTAGCTCAGTATTACTCAAATAGTTTTGGACCGGGAGAACTTAGAAAAAGAATTAATGAACGCATAAATAGAAATAATTTTGAAAGTCAATTACTTGAGGAACTTATAGATATTGGTTTTACAAACGTATGGACTACTAACTTTGATAATGCTATTGAACTTAATTATCAAAAGCGTGATATCTTAACAAATAAGGTGTTTAGAGATTCGGATTTTTCAAATATTGATATTAATAAACGAATCAATATATTTAAAATGAACGGTGATGTAACAAACTTAGAGGGTATCGTGGCTACACAAAGCGATTATGAGAAATATGCGGACACACATCGCATTATGCTGATGTTTTTTAAACGTGAGCTTATATCAAGCACATTTCTTTTCATCGGTTATAGTTTTACAGATCATCTGGTATTGGATTGCTTGAGCGAAATCACAAGATATTTGGGATACTCAGCAACATATCACTATACAATTATGAAAAATAATCCAAAAGATCCGTACTTCAAACATTTTGTTGAAGATATTGAACAACGTTATCATATTCGTGTTCTTTTAGTCGATGATTATAAAGAGATACAAATTATTTTAAATGAATTAAATTCAAGGATACGAAGTAAACGTGTATTTGTTTCAGGAGCTTTCAGTTCTTTCACATCAGAAATCGAAGAATATTCGCATAATTTATCACGAAATTTGGCATCATCACTTCTTGAAAATGATTACCGGATAGTTAATGGAATCGGGCGAAGGTTTGGCACACACCTTATTGGTTATGCAAATGAATACTTGGCAAAACAAGGTGTTAAAGATATAGAAAAACATCTTATTGTAAAACCATTTGTCGGTAATACACAAGCTGCGGCTGAAGAAAAATACCGGTCAAGAAAAAAAGTAATTGGTCAATGTGGAACAGCAATTTTTGTGTTTGGCGAAATGAGCGAAAATTCTTCAGCTACAAAAAGCGGTGTCATGGAAGAATTTGAAATTGCATGTGAACAGCACAAAACCATTATTCCTATAGCATATCCGGGAATGGTTTCTGAAATTATATGGGAAAAGGTAAAGGGTGAACTGACTCGATATCCTTATTTAGAAGGTAGAATTGATTTACTTACTTCGGTTCAATCACCCGAATTCCTTTCACAGATTATTATTCATATTCTTGATTCTGTGCAAGAATCTATGTAAAAATCAATTAATATACAGAGTGAATTTTCTAATAGCCATAATTCTCTGTAATCTACAGGAAGGTTGAGGCGTGTCTCAGAAAATAATCTGTCAAAAACACAAGAAACCATATTTGTGATAGAGTTTGCATTTATTCTTTTTGTATCAGTAATAACCAAGTATGCTGCATAAAGTAAAGAGATTCTGCTGTTAAGATTTGCATGATCAATTTGTAAATAACTACGGATGATGTCATACACCCCAGATGGCAGAATTTCTTGAGATGTGGAGATAATATCTCGCACTTTTTGATGAATGCAATTATTCAAGATGTTTCCCGTAATTTTGCATACGATATGACTGCATACTTCACGAGTACCGGAATGTCTATCCACTTCTTTAAAGATAAGTTCTTTAATCCAACACAACCTGTCCGGAATATCATTTGGTGATAATTCATATACCACTGGAAAGACAATGATTTTCCCTTGTCTATACTTCGATTCTATTATAGAAAGTTCCTCCATTGCACATACAGAATCCACAGTAAATTTACTAATAACAACAAGAGCGTAGTTACACTTCCAAACACCTTTCTCAAGGTTTATCTCTTCGCGATTATCCCCCATTAACAATTTATCACGATCATACCAGGTTTTGATACCATAATTTTTAAGATGATATACTAGAGGTTCTACAATACTATATCTGTCTTCAGCAGCAAAACAAATGAATAAAGAATATGAGCAATTATTGATAGTATCATCCCCCTTGTTAAGTATTTTGAGTTCAGTGTATTTTTTATTGATAATTATATATTATCTTCATATAAGGATAAGCCGCCGAGAACAGCATCCGTCCATTTGTAGTTGGAAGAAAAGGCGGGTTATTCTGGATATTCCTGCTGGAGTTGAAGCAAGCACCATGGCTTATACCACGGTAGAGCTGGTCAAAGTCAACAACGTGAATGTTGCTTGAATGTTATCATTATCTTACATTTTTGTCGGAACATCAGTTCGGTTCACAGACGATTGATTAGGAACTGGAGATCTACAGAATGAAAGTTTTCTATTTCCTTACGGATTCAGGGGAAAACTGAACGATAGGAGGTGTTATTGCTTCAAAGCCAAAAGTGTTTATGGATGGAATAACAAGTGATAAAAAGCAAGAGTGGAATTGCCCGTCCAGACACAGGAAGCAGATGAAAAATGCGGAAATAAATAAACAACGCTGAATTCTCTTGGCGAATTGAATATGTTAGACAGATTAGTTTTGAAGTGATAATTTAAATAGGAACAGGGAATGTTTAGTACTATAGGATGAACATTCCCTGTTAGGAATTGTCTTTACGAGAAATATACTTTTCCATAATATCCGCCAGAGGATTTTATGGAAACCAGTTTAAATAATTATTATATAGACTATATTTTTAAATTTCAAAATAAATGACGCATTTTATTAGTTAGAAAACCAATTATCAGTAAAAATGCAACCACTATTGGAACTAACATATATAATTTCGACCAATAGTCAAAATTAAAAAAAGAAGTGAATATAACAAAACAAAATTCGATTAGTAGAACGTAATGTGTTCTTCTTTTAAAAACGATTTTTTCGCTAGGGTCGAAAATGCGGTTGAAATTCGGAATAGGAGCTAAACAAAGTATTAGTAGATTACTCAAAACAAATAGTATAGCTATTATCCCGTAAGCGGTTTTTGAAATTATTAAGTTAGGAATATAAACAATTGCCAAAAGCATCAAATTTGAAAAACAGTAACAAGTTAGCTTTTTCTTGGTATGAAATCCGCCGGCATTACTTCTCAAGGGAATGAAAAGAATTAAAAACATAATTATTTCCAGCAAATGATTTGTAAAGTAGCCTAATAAAAGGGATGTTAATAAATTCACAAACAAAAGTATAAAGCCATTTAATCCATATAGGTATAGGTCTTGATTCTGTTTTGTTATAAGATTATCTTTTAGTAATTTATTTATGATGACCGTAGATAATGCATTCATCTAAAAGTTTCTCAGTTTTTTGGAGCCTTTTGGCAATTCATCCTGGTTCATAACAAACCAACAGGCTGTATTCACCCCATTATAGGTAACAAATAAAGCTAAGGTAGCTATAAATGATAGGCAATTTTTATTAAGTGTAGTTGCCAATTTTTTTAAATGTTTCATATTAGGTAATCCTCCATTTGTTTATATGATATAAGCTATCATACCAGAAAGAATATACATGTTCTAAAACATGTAATAAAAAGTCACTTATCTGTAATGAAAAGGAACTATCCTTAATATTAAAAGTGATTTCTAATAAAATTGAGGTGTTGACTTTTAATGGTATGTCTATAATTCCTACTTACAAATAGTGATTCACCATTTTTTAGGAGAAGTTCATCACGGACAACCTCTTGGACATATTCCAGATTTACGATGCAAGAAGAACGAATTTTTCCAAAAAGGTTTGGATCTACATGTGTTAGAATATTGCTAAGTGTCATGTTAAGAGTATAGGTAGATTTAGGAGTATGTAAAAATGCTTTTCGCCCAGATTTATCAATGTACATAATTTCTGAACAAGGAATGCTAAAATTCTTTTTACAATAACTAAATGAAAATAATTTTTTATTCATATTAAGATATGTGGAAGCTTTTTGTAAAACTTTCTGGAAACGTTTAAAAGTAATTGGTTTTAATAAAAAATCAAAAGTAATAACTTCGAACACATCAAAGACATATTCTGAATAGCTTGTTAGAAAAATGATAAGAGCATTTGGCTCGTTCGTGCGAATCGTTTTAGCTAGTTCTAAACCATTCATGCCCTGCATCTCGATATCAAGGATATAAATGTCATAGGTCAATTCATTATTAAGTTTATATCTATATAATTCTTCGGCACTAAAGTAGACGTCGTAATCAATTGTTGAATCGTTTAATATGTCAAAGTATTTTTCTAAGATTTCAATAGAAGCAGGGTTATCATCACACAAAGCAATATGCAACATTGTAATATTTCTCCATTTCATTCATCATCTTAAATTTCGTAAAAATAATCTGTGTTAAAGAAGGTACCAAGGCTAATATCAAAGCCACCACATATTTTTTGGATGGTTTCTATTGTTGGATTAGTGCCATGTATTATATTTAATAAGGTACTTTTAGGAATAGCGGCCTTATAAGCTAATGCATAATAATTGAGATTATGTTCTTTGCATAGTTCATTAATTCTTTTAACAACAAGTTTTTGTGCAGTAATAATAAATCACTCCAATGCTTTATATAATGATATTCATTTTAAAGGAAATCATTATATAATCAGCACTATATATAGTCCTTGGTGAATAGGATGTGACAGATAAATGGCAATCTATTACAACTATCATGAAATGAATATTCTTTTTGATATACTTTTTATATAAGTTGTATAAAAAACGGAAGGAGAAAGATTGAAAATGAGAAGTAGAATTATGGAAAAAAGATTTTATACTGCTGAGTCAGTGACTGAAGGGCATCCAGATAAGATATGCGATCAAATTTCAGATGCAATTCTGGATGAGTTAATAAAAAAAGACCCTAATAGTAGAGTCGCTTGTGAAACATGTGTCACAACTGGTTTAGTTCTGGTTATGGGGGAAATCACAACAACAGCATATATTGATATTCCAGGAGTCGTTAGAAATACGATAAAAGAAATAGGTTATACAGATTCGACATTGGGATTTGACGGGAATACTTGTGCTGTGGTTACTGCGTTAGATGAACAGTCTCCTGATATTGCAATGGGGGTTGAGCAGGCACTAGAAGTAAAAGAAAATGGACTATCTGAAGACGAGAAAATGGAAACGGGAGCAGGAGACCAAGGCATGATGTATGGTTACGCCACAAATGAAACCGAAGAACTTATGCCTTATCCAATTACATTAGCTCATAAATTGGCATATCGCTTGTCAGAAGTACGGAAGCAGGGGATTTTAAACTATTTGCGCCCGGATGGAAAGACACAGGTTACCGTAGAGTATGATGAGAACGATATTCCGGTAAGATTGGAAAATGTAGTGTTATCTACACAGCATAATTCAGACATTTCACAAGATAAAATTTTCAGCGATATTAAAAAATATGTTTTTGATGTTGTTCTTGATACAAAAATGGTTGATGAAGACACGAAATTTTATGTTAATCCAACGGGACGCTTCGTTGTCGGCGGACCGCATGGGGACAGTGGTCTAACAGGGCGCAAGATTATTGTCGATACTTATGGTGGCTACGCACGTCATGGTGGAGGTGCCTTTTCTGGCAAAGACTGTACAAAGGTAGACCGTTCCGCAGCATATGTAGCTAGGTATATTGCTAAAAATATAGTAGCGGCTGGATTAGCTGATAAATGTGAAGTCCAACTATCTTATGCAATTGGAGTAGCTGCCCCTATGTCAGTAGGTGTTGAAACCTTTGGAACTGGTAAAGTATCTAATAATAGGATTATCGAGATTATAAGAGAAAATTTTGAATTACAACCTACTGGTATTATTGAGATGCTGAATCTGCGGCAACCAATATACAAAAAAACGGCAGCATATGGACATTTTGGTAGAGGGAACTGTGGTTTTCCGTGGGAGAAAACTGATAAGGCAGAAATAATAAAAAAATATCTGTAAAGGGATAAAAGAGGAATCTGGTGATTCCTCTTTCTTATAGACCAGGAGGGAATATGAATATATTATTGATTAGTTTACCGGAAAAAAACAAAGATATGAAACTTGAAGCAACAGAAGTTTTACCGCTTGCTTTGTATTCGTTAAGTAGTGTTTTAAAATGCCAAGGATATGAAGTCTCAATTATTGATCCGTGTGAATTTGTTTATCTAGATGAAAAAGAAAATGCAGAAACAACATGTGTTACTTTGATTGAGGAATGTTTGGAAGAAGGATATGATATTGTTGGATTCTCTGTGAATACTTTCAATTGGGGAATAACTAAGACGGTTGTAAATCAAATTAGTTGGAAAAAAAATACTACTGTAGTTTTAGGAGGACTTCATGTAAGCGTTTTTGATGAATATTCACTCTTAACTACAAAAGCGGATATTATTATGAGAGGGGAAGGAGAATTGACCTGGTGTGAGCTCGTAGCAACACTTAAGAATGTTGCTCCTTTAGATACAATAAAAGGGATTACCTATAAAAGTGGAAAGAATATCATAAGGAATCCAGACAGAGGTGCTATGACAATCGAAGATTTAGAGGCATTACCCCTTCCGGATTATGAATTATTGCCGATTGATAATCCGTATGTAGAAATGCCGGTTGAATCATCAAGAGGGTGCCAGTTTAGCTGCTCTTTTTGCTCTATACCTCATAGGCATAACTGGAGAGGGCTTTGTGAAATTCAGGTAATTGAAAGGGTTAAACATGCTAAAAGACATATGAAAAATATTATGCGAGGCGGAAATATTTTATTTGTAGATGACTGTTTTTCAATGCACCCAAAAAGAGCTATTAAAATTTTGGATGCGTTACATAAATGTTATGGAGAAGAAATGAAGTATTTTATAGAAGCAAGAATATCAAATATTTTATCAGGAGAGTTTTTAGAGGGATTTCAGAGAAATCTTATTTCTCAGATGCAAATCGGTGTAGAATGTGGGTATGATGAGGGATTAAAAAAAATAAAAAAGGGCCTGACAATAGCGCAGCTATACAAAGGGTTAAGAATTATAGAAGAAAAAGGATTATCTAGTGTTGCCAATTTGTCGTTCATTATTGGTTTTCCATGGGAAGATTTTGGTACGATAGAAAAAACATTAGATACTGTGGAATATATTGTTAATAGATTCGGTATACTGTGCCGGGTAAATTGGTTTATGCTATTACCATCTGATATATGGTGGGAGCGTAAAAAATATGGCATAAATGTTGAATCGGATATTTACGATAATCCGTCATGGAGATATGATACGGACATTTTCTATAGTACGAATCCGCTTATAAGTGAAGAAGAGATAAATAGAATTGAAAAAAGAATTAAGTTAATTTATGCATGTACAAAGAAAATAAGCTATAATAGAACTTTTGCTATATAGCTATGAAGCAAAATAAAAGGGGGCGTTGCAAAATCAATATCAATAAGTTAAAGTAACATTTTCAAGAGCAGATTATACAATGTATGACCTGCTCTTTTTTGTAATAATTCAAAAAAAGCTTGACAAATCACTCGAAATTTGCGGCGAAGCCACTTAAATATACATTTATTTAAGGAGACTTTCCGATGAAAAATAATTCACCTATTGATCTAAAGAATCAGTTGCTTTCTGTTATCTCACAGATGCAATCTGTATCTCACCTATTTGTAGAGACTGGAAAAGATTTTTCCAGAAAACGAAAAAATTTCTTTCTCAGATACCATTCAGTTTCTCTTATCTATGGGCGGGAATACCATTCGGAAAGAATGGTTCGATTTCTGGGATTTTTCTCCGGATATGGCTTCGGTTCCCGCCTTTTGCCAGCAACGTCAGAAATTGTTGCCTGAGACAATGGATTTCTTATTTCATTCTTTCAATGATTCTTTTTCATCGCTGGAAACTTATCGTGGATTTCGTCTGCTTGCTTGCGATAAATCTGATCTGGCTATTGCTTACACTCCTGATGATAAGGATACCTATAGGCGGCATAATTCTTTGGAACGGCATGAGAAAGGATATAACCAACTTCATTTAAATGCTCTGTATGGGGGATTGAACGATCTTTTCGAGAACTAAAATATACAATAGGATTAACCAATTTTCACGCAAAAAAGGTGGAGTATATCCTGCAGGAAATATTCGCTCGACTAACAATCTACAACTTTTGTGAACGGATTATCACAACTATTGCAATTCAACAGAAAAACAGGAAATATACTTATCAGACCAACTTCACTGTAGCTGTTTTTATTTGCCGGGAATATTTCAGAGACAGAATACACCCATCAGATTTAGTAGCACTCATTCGGAAGAATATTCTTCCAATCAGAGAAGGACGAAAGGCTCCACGAAAAGTCCGTCCTAACTCAAGCAAACAGCTTCTTATATAGAATAGCATAAATAATACAAAATAGCATTCGAAAAACAGAGCTTATATCTGTTTTATTTGTTGTGCAAAAAAATGACCAAAAGCTTAAAACTACTTTTGGTCATTTAATCCGTGAGGCTTAAATCAATATCCGTAGGCTTAACTTATTGACATTGATTTTACGACACCCTCTTTTGTTTTGCTTCGAAAAACATTTTAGAATATATATGAAGTTAGATGACACAATGCTTAAAGAAGTAATCTTCTAATTCTGAGATATTCTGAGTGTTCTTTAATGATAATAGTTGACGGTCTTTATTGATTAAAATAATAGTATCACTGAAATTAGAAACAAGGTCTAAATTGTGTACTGAAAATAATATCATATTATGCTTGCAGTAGCAATAATCCTTTAAGAGATTTTTTATAACGATACAGCTTTCTGGATCAAGACCATTAAAAGGTTCATCAAGTATTAAATTTGTAGCACCAGAAATCAAAGCACCAGTAAGATATATCTTTTGCTTCATACCTAACGAATAGGAAGAAAGAGGTTTGTTTAAGTCCGCAGATATTTTAAGAAGAGAGGTTATCTTATGAGCTGCAGTACTGGCAGCAGTAAAGTCACACTTATAGATATTAATTATAAAGCTTAAATATTCGTTTCCAGAAAGATTTAAGAACATATCTTTATGGTCGGGAATGAAAAAAAAATGATATTTACTTTCAAAAGCGGAATTTGGTATAGAATCTATAAGAACATTTCCATTAGTCCGAAAGGCAGACTGAGTGATTGAGTTTAAGAAAGTTGTTTTTCCGATTCCATTTACTCCAACTAAAGCGTAAATTTGGGTATCATATAGTGTTAAGGAAAGGGCATGAAATATATTTTTCTTTTCATAGGTCTTAGATAAATTTTCTATTTTAATCACGAGTATTCCTCCTAGATTTTTTTGTGTATATTAGTATTAATATTAATATTAATAGGATTATATCTATGAAGCTAACTATTGGTAATAAATATTTCTTACAATCTAATTGATTAATGATATAAATTTCAAAAATAGTTTTCAAAGTCATAACTATTAGTGATAAAAATTTATTTGAATTTCCATGTAATAATTCTGTTTTATTCTTTGTATAGTCGGGCATTAAACAATCAAAAATAACTCCGATGAAGGAACAAAGATAATTATTGACAAGTCCATATAGAACTAGAAAAAAAATATCCTTTTTTGTATGTATAATAAAAAAATTTAATAATATAAAAATTAGAACAATTGTAGAATTAAGAAAAAAACTCATTCGTACTTTACTCTGAAAAATTTTATATGAGTCGATTGGTGTTGTTAAAACAAGCTGATTGATATAAGGATCGCTTGAATATGCAGTGACCGAAAAAGGATTAATTGAGCACAAAATAATAACAATTATCATATTAACTAAGGTTGTATCGAGAGAATATCTAGTTGTAATAAACTTATAAAGCAAAATAATTAATATTATATTTTTTAGGACGGCATAGAACAATATATCTTTATTAGCGAAACATCGTTTCTTTTCTAAAAAGAAATAAGGTGTCCTTATGTAAAATAATTCTTTTTTGGAGTAGAAGAGCTTATTATACTCAAAATCAATTATCTTATAGATGTTTTGAAAAAAAATATGATCAAATAAAATAAAAGTAATTATAGCTAAAACAATACTTCCTATAAAAACAGCAGGTAGAAAAAGTGGCGCTTGAACTATAGAAAGAAATAAAGTAACTGAGGCGGTTCTTTGAAAAAATAGTAAATAGGTTAGTAAATTTTTGAAAAGTAGAAGTGTTGTTAAAAAACCACCATATTGAAAAAAAATCATGATATATCCGCTATGCGTAGTGTGACAAATTTTTAGTATTATCAATAATAAGCAACAAAGGCTTAAAGAGAATAAGAATATTAAAGTAATGGAAGATAAGTAATATTTTACTACAGATAGAAGGTCAGGTGTATATAGGCCTAATGTTATAAAAAGTAGAGTTTCCAACTCAATAAAAGGAACATTTATTTCTGAAAGGTATATTTTGAATAAATGCTTTCTATTTATAGGCATGGTTAAAATATCTTTGATTCGTTTATTATAAAACATAGAATCAATGATTTTATAAATAAGCATAAGTGTACCAATAGGCAGACTTACTATAAATGAGAAAAGAGGAGAACTAATATTAAGATGATTTATTAGTTGAAGTCGCTCTACAACGTACCAGAATAAGTAACATAAGTAAAAACTTAAAATACAATATAATAATATAATTAATAGCGAACCTTCTTTTTTGAAATAAAGAATTTTTTTTAACAGGTCATTCATGGACTAGCCTCCAAATATTAAAGTGCGTTGATATAAAAAACAGTCATTATTATGGCGATAATACCAAATGCAATTGAATTTATAGGTGAAAGTCTTTTTTGCTTTATAAAAGAAAGATTGATGACTAAAGCAAGAACGGGGAAAAGCCAGACACCAAGGATACTTGGTACATTATAAGTCTTAGCCCCTTCGTGGATAATCGGTAATTGTTCGGGGAGGAATAGCAGCATAATCGCTGAAATAATAAACATTAAAAAAATAATTGTAAAGTTAATTTTTGCATATCGCTCATTGCTTTCTGTAAAATCATTTCCTAAAAGATTTTTTAATAATTTTCTAATCATAGTTTTGTCCTTTCTATGTATTAAGTTCTTAAATTATATTCCATGAATGACCTATAAAGAAGATAGCAAGTGCAGTAATCATGGAGGATTACTATGGTAATAAAAAAAGATATTCATTTGATTCCCCTTTATTAATTTGGAATACATCCAATTATATAATATTTTAGGAAGAAAAAAAGTAAAGTGTAACAAAAAGCGACATATCTGTAACAAAAGAATTTAACACCATATTGGTTAAATACCCCATTGCAGTTAAATGACAAATTGTGACAGTACAATAAAAAAGAGCAGATTTTTTGCTACAATGACCATGCAGTCGAGAAAATCACGGAAAAGGGGATAACATGAAACAGGCAGGGCGCTTTTTGAGTAAATATATAAAAAGAAATTTTGGTGTATTTGCTATTTATATGTTACTTTGCATATTGTGTTCTATACTATCGCTAATTGCACCATATATATCAGGCAACTTCATTGATGTTTTATTACATATAGAGCAACGAGAACAATTGGTAAAATATTGCGTAGTATTTGCAACTATGAGTTTTGGGTCTATTGCATGTAACTATATTATAAGTCAGATTTTTGCACGATTACGAATTAAAATGAATTATGAAATAAATATGGATTTCCTCCATCATATAAGGAAAATTTCAATACTGACATTACAAAAACAAACAACAGCTTCTATAACGCAAAAGTTAAATTATGATACGGGGATTGTCACTAGCTTTTCATTACAGACGTTACAAAATATCTTGACAAATATTATTACCATGATTCTTTCATTGATTGCATTGTTGCATTTTAGCTTGGATATTGGAATTATTTTGGTTTGTATGCTTTTGGTATATTCAGGTACCTATATCATATTTAAAAAGCCTCTTAAGCATTGTAACCAGGAAGCAAGAGAAAAAGAAACAAAATATTTTAGTACATTATATAAGCAGTTAGGCTATATAAAATATATTCAGATGAATTGTGTTGACCGATTTTTTGATGGGCTAATGAAAAAATCATATGTTTGCTTATATAAAGCTGGAATGCGTGTCCAGAAAATTGGTTTCCTTTTTACAAGTTTAGATAAAATAATTATGACTATAGCACAAATAACGCTTTTCTTTTTGGGAGGAATCCGTGTAATGGAAGGAATCCTAACTATAGGAGAATTTACCATTATTTCGACTTACTTTAGTATGATTCTAGGTGCAATACGATATTTCTTTGGTTTAGGGAAATCTATACAAGAAATGCAAGTTTCGTTGGGACGGCTTATCAATGTAATGAGCATTGAAGAAGAAAAATACGGTAAGAAAGTAATTAAACATATTCAAACAATTGAAGTGAATAATTTGGATTTCGTTTTAGATAAACGAGTAATATTAAAAAATTTCTCATATAAATTTCGACGTGGAAACATATACGGGATTACTGGCGAAAATGGAGCTGGAAAAAGTACGTTAATGAACATTATAACAGGGATGTACTGGATACCGGAAGCACCTATATTTATAAATGGAGTCCCAATTGTTAAATGTGACCTTGGAAAAATGAGAAGAACAAGCTATGGAATCTTAGAACAGGAACCGATATTACTTGAAGAGTCTATAAAAGATAATATGTTTTTGGGTGGCGAAGACAAAAGCGGTAGTCAGAAATTTATAGACATTACAAAATTATTGGGGTTAGATGTGTTTTTGAAAAAATTGCCGAATGGATTAGAAACTATTATAAATGAAAATGCTATGAATCTTTCAGGAGGAGAAAAACAAAAATTATCCCTATTAAGGATTTTATTAAAGGATTCAGAAGTTCTAATTTTAGATGAACCTGCATCAGCATTAGATACTGATTCCAGAGAACAACTATACAATTATCTGAATACAATAAAACGAAATAGTATCATATTTATTGTAACACATGATGATAAAATCACTGATAAAGTGGATCATATTATAAATTTATCTAAAAATGCATAAGACGGAGGAATTGAGTATGTATGACTTTAAAATGACAGCTCGACTTAGGACAAACATTATGAAGCAAAGACCGATTTTTGAGCAAAAAAACTTTAGTTTTCGTAGAGAAGAGAAGGAGGGGTATATTAGCGTAAGGAGTACGAATCTTCCACGATTACAGGAATTGTTTTTGAATAGGACTACGCAAAATATTTTAAAGAAATGTAACGGGAGCAATACGGTTGAACAGATTATAAGAATAATTAGTGATATGTATCCGGACATACAAAGGCAAGTAATAGCTAATGATGTTGTAAAAAATTTAAGTGTTTTATCAAGATTTCAATTAATTGAGTGGAAAGAGAGGAACCCATTTATGAAAAAATTATGTGTAGCATTTGAAGGAAACAAAGAATTTGAATTGTTAGATGAGGGAGATATTAGAGAGATTATTACATTTATCAAAGCAAATAGTAAGAATGTCCGATTTTTAAATGTTATGAGTCGATTCGAACCATATTATGATGAGTTGTTTATAAGAGATGTCTTATTTAATTTTACAGAAGACTTTTTTGCTGTTCGAGAAAACGGGGAAATTAAGGGGATTGCTACTTTGAAATATACTACAAACTTAGACAGTACAGTATGCTCTTTAGGACTTTTAATTGCACAGGCAGGATACGAAGAGTCTTTATTAACTGGAATTGTTGAGTACTCAGGCGGTACCTGCAACCGGGCAATGGTTAAAATTAAAGTTCAATTACCTGAAAAGGATTGTGACGCTAAAGCAGAATTTATTGAAAATTTGCAGACGCATGGTTTTATAAAAGAAAATATTTCCTTGGGGGAATTTCAGGGAGGAAACGTTTGCAATTACTGTTTCTTTTATGAGAAGGAGGGTTCAAAGGCATGTTAAGAGACTTGATTGTGGGGCCGCATCAGATTAGTTTTGATATTACAAACAAATGTAACTTGAGGTGTTTACATTGCTATAATAGTAGTGGTGAAAATCTGGCGTCCCAAAACGAACTTACGGATCAGGAAGTCTTAGATTTTATAGATGAGTTTAAGAGTATAAAATTATTAAATTTCTGCTTTTGTGGTGGAGAACCTCTTTTACGTAAAGAATTGATTGTAGAAGCTGCAAAGAGGCTACGAACTTATGGGTGTGAAAATGTAGCAATGGTGTCGAATGGGATTTTAATGACTGATGAAGTAATTGAAGAGCTTATAAATGCGGGAGTAACTAGAATACAGATTAGTTTAGATGGTATAAAAGCAGAATCTCATGACCGAATTCGAAATAAAAAAGGTGTTTATGAAAAAGCAACCAGGGCAATTGAAGCTTTGGTAAAACACGGAGTAGATACTGCAGTTGCTTTTACACCAACGAGTTTTAATATTAGTGAGCTTAGGGCAGTACGGGACTATCTTCACACAGTAGGTATTTCTGGGACTAGTTTACGGGTACAGCCGCTGATGATTATGGGAAGAGCAAGCCAGAATGTCAAAGCAATTGAAGCGACAAATGACCAATATAGGGATTTGGTTATGGAAATTAGAAAAATGAATATGGAAGGAAAGGACCCCCAGATTGACTGGGGAGACCCGATTGACCATTTAATACGTTTCCGGCAAAAAGATTTAATGTTGACGAATGCTATTGTTAGGTCTAATGGGGAACTAATTGTTGACCCATACTTGCCTATCATCTTAGGAAATCTGAAAAAACATTCCTTTACAGAATATTGGGAAAATGGTTTATACAAAATGTGGCAATTAGAGATTGTCAAAAAACTAGCAGAGAAAGTTATTTGTATAAGAGAAATGGATATAGAAAGCAATGATATGCCAGTTGAGTTTAAGAACGGCGATGTATACATTGATTTAATTGAGGACGATGTGAACGTCTTATCTGAGCGACTCCTCGAATTTTTTAAATAGATTACTTGAACGAAAGGAGATATAATATATGGGAGAAAACACATATGAAGCACCTGTAGTAAATACTTTAGATGGAAATGGAAATGGTACAGATCCAAATGTACAGCCGGCGGGACTGGTTTGGCAGACAGAAATTGCCGTTGCATATGCATATGCATTAGTACTTGTAGTGTGGTCTCAGATTGATGTCACACCCTAACCCTAGTAAAAAAACAAAATAAAACCAATAGTATTATGACACATAGAGGAGAGTAATTTGAGTGCAAGTAATCTAATTTAGATGTGTTTCATAATACATAAATAAGGCTATTCGGGAACCGGATAGCCTTTCCGATTTAGAGGCTTCCCCAATGGATATTCCGTTTGAAACGGAATACTCACCCCAATTTAAATAAATTTCTTGACATAAAGTTTTATTAAATTTATTATCTGTATAGTAATACCAGAGAGGAGATGACTTATGTTAGAAATAGCTATTTGTGACGATGATGCAATAATACTGAAAACTCTGGGGAAGTATTTCGGTAAACTCAATGATGCAACAATTAAATATGATATTTATAATAGTGCGGATACCTTGTATAGGTATGTAGAAGAACAAGGGACAGTCTATGATGTTTTTATCTTAGATATTGAAATGCAGGGGATGAATGGTTTAGAACTGGCACAGAAGATAAGAGAAAAGGATTCCAACTGTCTCATTATCTTTTTAACTAATTACTCTCAATATGTGTTTAGTGTATTTGAGGTCATCACATTTGATTTTTTGCGTAAGCCGCTAGAATATTCTGAATTTGAAAATTTAATAAAAAAAATAAAGCGATATTTTAATATTACAAAAGGAGTATTTGTTTTTAGCTACAGAAAAAATAGTTTTTCTATTCCCTTTGAAGAAATATATTACATAGAGAAATCCGGCAGAAGAGCATATTTATATTCTAAGGATAAAGAATATATTTTTAATATGACTTTAAATGAAATATGGAAGCAGCTTGATTCTGGAGCATTTGTAGCAATTTATCCTTCTTGTATTGTGAATTTATTTTATGTGCGAGAAATTGTAAGAGATGAGTTGATTCTAAAAACTGGAGACAAACTTTTTGTTAGTAAAAAATATTGTCAAGAGGTTAAGAAAAGGCATTTGAGATTTATTAAGGAGAAGGGATAAAGATGCTTATACTAACTTTTATTATGAATTTATTTGACTTTTATATAGTAGATAAGTATTATTATTGCTTTTCAAAAGAAAGAAAAAGGAATACTTTTTTTTCAATAACTACATTAGTAGCAAGTGCTTTTGTACTTAGTATTGTAAATGCTATTGGATATCCAATAGCAAACCTAATATGTAGTATGTTTTTAATATATCTATATTGTACTAATTTTATGTTGCCACGAACGTATTATCTGTTTTTGCCTATGCTTTATTTAGGGTTAGGTTTTATTACGGAGCCAATTGGCGTACTATTGCTGGATTCCTTTTCGGAGATTTTTCCGAACCTATCGGAGTCAGTAAACTATTTTATTTCTGTAATGCTATGCGAATTGATAAGATTATTTACTGTAATAATCATTAAAAATTATTGGAAGGGAAATCTTATTGACTTACCATTGAAAATCAATGTGTTTTTGTGCCTGATTCATATATTGGGAATTATAAGTTGCTGCATTGTTGTTCGAGTTATATGGCTATATGATATACCTGAAGAGTGGTTATTGTGTACGAGTATTATATTTATAGTTCTCTTTATTAATATATTAATATTTAGTGTTTTTAAAAAAATGAATACAATATATGCTTCAATCTATGAAAAGGAAATGATAATACAAGAAGCAAAGTTAAAAGAAGCATATTACAGTGAAGTTGATAAAAGTAGTCAGTATTTGAGAAAAATACGGCATGATTTAAAAAATAAATTGATTGGGATATATGGAATAGAGGATGATAATGAATTAATACGTACCAAAATTAAAGAAATAATAGGTGAATTAGAAGACAGTAAGAAAAATTTATATACGGATAATTGTATTTTAAATTCCGTATTAAATATAAAATATAGTGCCGCTCAGGTAGCAGATATTAAGATAGAAAGCAATATTTTTGTGCCTAAATATATGAATATTGACTATGGCGATATGGGAGTACTATTTGGCAATCTCTTGGATAATGCGATTGAAGCGAACCAAGGGGTAGATAGGAAAAAACGTTGGATTAATGTGTCAGTAAAATATGAAGAGCACATATTAATAATTAATATTAAAAACAGCAAAATACGGGGAAGTAGACGAAAGAAAAAGGGCTATTTGAATCATGGGATTGGACTCAACAGTGTTAAGCAAATTGTTGAAAAATTTAATGGGATTGTTGAGGTTCAAGATTTTGGTGAAATGTATGAAGTTAGCGCAATCCTTTATGGTATTTGTGATGACAAGGATTTGGGGAAAAGTGTACTGTAAAAATCAAAGGTAAGAAACAATAATAATTGACACTATTTATGAACAAAATGTACAGAATAAAATAAATATTGGATAGGTTATAATAAACTGGACAGATATAGAAGGATTCGACCTTAAAAGGTATGGTATGGACATTTCCTTTTAAGGTCTATATCTACGGCAAATATGTATTGTTTTTAAAATAAGTTTTCATCCTCACTAGGTGACATAAGCCGGTAATAAAAGGGAATATCCGATAATCATGTAGGGAGTTAATAGGAACTGAGTAACCCAGCTTCCGTGTTCTACTGTCCGGTAAAATGGAAACAGCATAATCCTTGTGTTTGATTCGCAGAATCTTATTAGAAATTACAGTACTGGTGATATATATTAATAGTATAAAGTGGGATAAATTTTATCCTAAACAATCCATGTGCATATCCCAGTTCAATCTGAGACACCGACGTTTGGAATACCATATAACGATTAATTTACTATTTTAATTGCCTTATAAAATCAAAATAGTATGGGATATGATGAAAAGACTTACATTTGTCTTTGTCTATTTAATCATTGTAAATATCCAATTAGACGAAAGTACTATTATAAAATTACTAATATATAGCTACAAGGAAGAAGCATATTTAGATAATTGATGTAGATGTAAAAAACTTTTATTTTATATATAAAAGTATTCTTGCAGAAAATAGTGATAACATTAGCTATAATTTGTCGAAAATTCTGAAACGGAAAGTAAGAAAAATATTTTCCCAAACAGTCCATTCTAATAACACGAAAACAAATCTATACTCAAGGTACATTAGTTTGGGAGTGATAAAATGTACGACGATTTTCAAATTATATCTGCAAATCTAAAGTATTTGAGAGAAAAAAGTGGATATACACAAGAGCAGTTGGCTGAAATTACTGGATTATCTGTTTCACATATCAGTAAAGTAGAAGCCGGTTTACGCAGGGTAGGAATGAAAACATACATAAGTATTCTGCAGGCATTGAATGTAGAAGGAAATGACTACATTAACCTGGCGGTAAAGGATTCCAATGAAAATAATATCAAACAGTATCTTGCTATCTTTGAAGGATGCAGCGAAGCGGAAACGAAGTTTCTGCTTAACAGCCTGGAAAGTTTGAAAGCTAACCTGAAACAATTAAATCCACATGCAGCGTAAGCATAAAAAAATGGCGTCAGGCCATTTTTTTATTTGCCCGAAAAGAAAAAGGCGACAGCATCTGTCAAGATATTCACCTATATAGTTAACTTCGTCAAATTTCATATTGGGAAAATTATCGTTTCCTATCATAAAATCTGAATTGGCAATTCACAAGAATTTTTGTCCAGCATAGTCACTTCTGCACACAAACATCCCTGTTTATAATGAAGACGGTTCAAACTTATTGGACAACTGTACCTTGAAAACAGAATATCGTAAGCGATGAATAATCCACCGGTTTTTCAGTATCCAAAATTTATGAGATAATCC
>OLOE01000025.1_pt1 | contig 86456 bp, 71 predicted proteins | sample 1673201 | NCBI WGS metagenome assembly OLOE01 (sample SAMEA3136765, study PRJEB25190) | human gut metagenome | biome: human gut; feature: human-associated habitat; material: faeces | place: Austria | collected 2013
ATCAGGTCTACTTCTTTGAGAGTACGCAGAACACGCAGCGTAATATCTTCCAGATTTCCGATAGGTGTTGCACACAGATATAATTTACCGCTCATATTTTTCTCCCTTCTGCAATCATCTGTACCTGAGCCTGTTTGAAACAAGCGTCACCAGTGAACCGTAACAAAAAAGCTTCAGCAAAATGTGTATTTCTTCTTACAAAAATGCTTTTCAAACAACCTCTGACATATATTTTCATTTTTTATTTGCGATCTTTTTAAATCATATCGTACATTTCCAGAATGTCCTTTGTATAGACTCCCGGCTTCTCGTACACGATCAGCGGTCTTTCCACAGTAATCCGGGAATTGCCGCCTTTCAGGGCTTCTATGAGCACCATATTAGGCTCCCTGTCAATGTATGGATAAACAAGCTGCATACGCTTAGGCTCCAGCTTATATTTCGTCAAAACCTGCATAATTTCTGTCAGTCTGAACGGTCTGTGTACCATGTAAAAACGTCCTCTGTCTCCAAGAAGCTTCGAGGCCTGGCTTACCACATCCTCAAGAGTACAAAGGATCTCATGTCTGGCGATTGCCTTTGGCATATGCGGATTGGTCAGTCCATGCTGCCCGATCATGTAGGGCGGATTGCATGTGACAACATGAAAAGAAGCTGCCCCGAAAATACTGACAGCCTCCTTAATATCACCTTGTCTGATACTGACCCTGTCCTCCAGGTTATTGTATTTCACACTTCTTGCTGCCATTTCAGCACACTCTTCCTGGATTTCCAGACCTGTGAAATGCTCTCCCACAGTCTTGGAAGCAAGGAGTACCGGAATAATACCAGTTCCCGTTCCCATATCGAGAACCTTCTCTCCCTTCTTCACTCTGGCAAACCCAGATAAAAGAACAGCGTCCATACCGAAGCAGAATTTCCGGGGATCCTGAATGATATAATATCCATTCTGCAGATCATCTACCCGCTCATTCTCCTTCACAAGATCATTAATCATCTAATTTGGAATCTCCCTTTTTATCTTCAAGATCCTTCAGTTCCTTTAATTCCTGTTCAGAGACTTTTACTTTCTTTTTTCTGGAACGGAATTTCAGTTCTCCTACAGGGAATTCCTGAATTTCTTTCTCATCACCAATTTCTACTACTACCTTTACAAGCTGGCGGAGTACATTTACACTCTGTACATTGCCCTGGATTCCGTCTGGAGTAGTTACCGTATCTCCGATTCCCGGAAGTCTGCGATTCAGCTCCTCATAGGTCTCCTGCTCATTCTTCAGACAGCACATCAGTCTTCCGCATACACCTGAAATCTTCGTCTGGTTCAGAGAGAGATTCTGTTCCTTGGCCATTCGGATGGATACAGGTGCAAACTCGGAAAGATAAGTATGACAGCAGAGACATCTGCCGCAGATACCGATTCCTCCAAGAATTTTTGTTTCATCTCTTACACCAATCTGGCGAAGTTCAATTCTTGTCTTAAAAATAGATGCAAGATCCTTTACCAGCTGGCGAAAATCAATTCTGCCATCTGCTGTAAAGTAAAACAACACTTTATTGTTATCAAAAGTATACTCTGCGTCAATCAGCTTCATCTCAAGTCCATGCTCGCGAATCTTCTTCTGGCAGATCTTGAAAGCGTCCCTCTCACGCTCCCTGTTATACTTCTCTCTTTCATCATCGTCCTTGGTAGCCACACGAAGTACTTCCTTCAAAGGATGTACCACCTGGTCATCAACCACATCCTTAGGGGCAAGCACCACCTTTCCATACTCAACACCGCGGGCAGTCTCCACAATTACATGATCGCCCGGTTTCACTTTATAGTTCTTCGGATTGAAGTAATAGATCTTACCTACATTCCGAAATCTTACGCCTACTACTTTTGCCATTCTATTTCTCCCTGATTGTAAGGAACAGAAGCTCAAGAGCAAGTTCTGTATTTACATTGGCACGAAGACGTACTTTTGTTTTCTCCAGTGCATCCAGAATCTTCTCCAGGTTCTCATAGGAACGCTGGCTTGCCTGTTCCCTTATATAATTTATTTCCTGCTTAAATACAAGATTATCAACTTCCCGTGTAGCTTTAAACATCAGTACATCACGGAACCAGAACTGGAAAAGATCCAGATAGTCACTGATGTTCTGCTTGTCATTGGAAAGCTCCTTGATTGCTTCTGTAAGCTCATATACTTCCATTCCGTCTGCATTCTTCAGGATGCGGAGTGCATTCTGGGTCATATCTGCAAACTCCTGGGAAGTAGCTACCTGTTTCGCTCTGCCAATACTGCCATGAGCATAGGAAGCATCGATCTCAGCCTGATAATCCGGTATATGGAGATGCTCCATCAGGTACTTCTTTACCAAACCGTCATCTACAACCTTCAGATCCAGACGTACACATCTGGAACGAATGGTCGGCAGCAGAGCATCAATATTGCTTGTGAGAAGCATGATAACTGCATATTCCGGCGGCTCTTCAATGGTCTTCAGAAGAGCATTCTGCGCCTGGGGATTCATCAGCTCTGCATTTGCCACAATATAAATCTTGTATGGGCTGCAGTATGGCTTAATATCCACATCATTGATAATCTGTTCCCTGATTTCGTCAATTGTAATCACATTTGGCTTCTCATGGGTCACCATAATGATATCCGGGTGATTCTTACCGATTGCCTTCTTGCAGGAATCACAATGTCCGCAAGGCTCCGTACCGCCCTCTTCACACTGCAATGTCATCGCATAGGTTCCTGCCAGCAATTTCTTTCCAGAACCAGGGTCACCTGTAAAAATATACGAATGGGACACTTTCTCTGTCTGTATGGCATTCTTCAAATGTCTGATTATCTCTTCATGTCCTATAATGTCGTTAAACCCTAACATCGGAATCACCTCACCCTATCATTTTCGCTATTGTCAAAGGCTGCGTTCTGCAACCCTGCATAGCTTATTTTGTACAAATACACTCTAAATGTATTTACCCTTTAATTCTATCATGTACGACAAAATCATGCTATAGTTTTTTGTGAATTTATTCACTTATCAATCAAAAATGTTACTGCTCACTCCGTTCACAGTCACACGCTTCGCGATGCACATTATGCCTGTCTGATATATTCAGCAATTTCTTCTACACATTCCTCCAGATCAACATTCTGGAATTTTCTCGTAATCCCGGCAGCAGCAATTTTTTCTTCGGAAAAATCCTCCTGATCTGCAAGAAATCTTCTGCACATTTCCTCATAGCGGGGTATCTCCTGACCACGCTCTCTTTTCAATGCTCTTGCAAGACGCTCTCCGTCCTCCACTTCGATATAAACAGGACAAACATTCTCTTTTCCATAGTATTCTCTCATTTTCACATAAGATTCAAGTGTACCGATTCCCAGATAGTCAGCATTTTCCAAATCCACCTGACCGTCATCTGCTGTAAAATAGTTCCAGATTCCATGTACTGTATGATAAGCTCTGGCCTCGATCAGATTTCCGCTGCTTCGAAATTCTTCCAGCTCTTTATCATCCACGAAATAGTACTGTTTACCATTCTCTTCCTCTGCACGGATTGGGCGGGTAGTATAAAGAACCAGCTTCTTAAGTCCCAATCCCTCATGTGCTGCCAGCCTGGCATATATATGATCCTTACCAGATGCGCTTTTTCCCATAATGTAAAATATTTTTCCCATAATGTATCAGGCAGGGGTTACACCTCTGCCTGCTCCTTTACTACGCTTATTGTTTCGTTATTTTCTCCGCAAAGACCGTGAAGATTCAGTCCCTGTTCCATATATCTTCTCACATTCCTTGTAAAAAGTCCAGTAATCTGTTCGCCTGGAACAATAATGGGAATCCCCGGCGGATAAAGATATACAAATTCTGCGGCAATTTTCCCTGCACTTTCTTCCAGAAGACAAGGCTGGGATGGGGCATCCATTGCCCTTGAAATGGACATAAGCTGCTTCATAGGACCACACTTGCAGGCATATTTTTCATTTCGTAAGCCACCGCTGCGGGTATCCTTTTCGTCACAGCTTTCACAATCTTCAGAATTACATTTAATACAATTCTGTCTTTCCACTTCCGGTACATAATCTGAATTTCCAACAGCTATTTTCTCTGTTATATTCCTGCTCTTCTCTGCCAGTTCAGCTTCCTGCCTGTCGATTTCTTCTATGGCTTTGCAAAGCCTCCGGAATCCTTCCCTGGTGTCTCCAACTGCTGCCAGTGCAAGCACATAATTCTCTGTAGTCATCTCAACTTCCAGATGATATTTTCTTCGAAGGATTCCCGCAAGTTCCGGACCATTTAAACTGCTGTGCAGTGTGGACAGGATCAGCTTGGAGCGGTCATAATCAAACAGTTCTTCTGTGCCCTGTACATCACTTTCTTCTCCTGTCTCTTCCGGTGTCTGTAACAGACGTATATACCTGCACTGACCAAGCTGTCTGCGGGCGGCTTCCAGATTTTCCGTAAATTCATCAAATAATCGTCCGCTGTCTTTTTCCAGCTTCGCCACACAGGCATCCAGACTGGACATGAGAATATAGGACGGACTGCTGGTCTCGTAAATTCCAAGAAATCTGCGAATCAGCTTCTCGCTTACACGTTCACTGCACAGATGAAGCACTGCGGTCTGTGTCATGGCCGGCAATGTTTTGTGAAAGCTCTGGATCACCACATCTGCTCCCAGATCTGTTGCTGAAACAGGAAAATAGTCAGAGAATCTGAAATGAGCACCGTGGGCTTCATCCACGATCAGCGGAATTCCATGTTTGTGGGCAGTTTCCGCAATCTTGCGCACATCTGAAACCACCCCATCATAAGTAGGCGATGTAATAAGGACTGCTTCGATTTTCGGATTTTCCTCAAGATATCTTTCCACACGGGATACGGAAATTGAGCCATTTATCCCCAAATTGTTATCAGATTGTGGATAAATATATGTGGGAACCAGTTCCCGGAGATAAATTGCGTGGTAAACAGCCTTATGACAGTTTCTGGCCACCAGAATCTGTCCACCCTTTTTCACAGATGCGGAAATGGCAGTAAGAATTCCTGCCGTACTTCCGTTGACACTAAAAAAACTTTTCCTGGTGCCGTACATTCTGGATAAGGCATTCTGCGCTTCAAGTAAAATTCCCTCAGAATGATGCAGATCGTCGAATCCGTCTATTTCCGTAATATCACGTTCAATGGGAAAATCTCCCTCTATGCACGCCTTATTCCGCTTGTGACCTGGCATGTGGAAAGGATAGAAGTCGGATTTGCCGTAGTTCTCCAATTCTTTATATAGTCTTCTCATTTTACCTCTCAATTTTCTCAGAAATTATGTCATCTTTTTCAAACACGCTCTAAAATAATATCATAACAGTATCTGAGCAAAATAATATCATTCACAGCAACCATTTTGTAATCAGAAATTATCACACTTTAAATCTGTATCCCACGCCCCAGATGGTCTCAATATACTGCGGCTTGGCATTATTATACTCAATTTTCTCACGGATTTTCTTGATATGAACCGTAACTGTAGCAATATCACCTACCGATTCCATATCCCAGATTTCCCTGAAAAGCTCTTCCTTTGTAAAAACTCTGTTTGGATTCTGGGCCAGGAATGTGAGCAGATCAAATTCCTTGGTGGTAAAAGTTTTCTCCTCGCCATTTACCCAGACGCGGCGGGCAGTCTTGTCGATCTTGATTCCACGAATCTCAATAATGTCGTTCTTCTGCGTGGTGGAACCGATCAGACGGTTATAGCGATCCATATGTGCCTTTACTCTGGCAACAAGCTCGCTTGGGCTAAATGGCTTGGTCATGTAATCGTCAGCCCCAAGTCCAAGACCGCGGATCTTGTCAATATCATCTTTCTTCGCGGAAACCATAATGATCGGAGTATTCTTAGCTTCTCTTACCTGGCGGCAGATTTCAAACCCGTCTATCTCCGGCAGCATCAGATCCAGAATAATCAGGTCAAAATCTTCTTTCAATGCCATATTAAGCCCCAGATCGCCTCTGTTGCAGATTATAACTTCAAATCCTGAGAGCTCCAGATAGTCTTTCTCAAGCTCTGCAATCGCTTCTTCATCTTCAATGATCAGAATTCTGCTCATTTCATTGGTACCTCCTGGTATTTTCTAAGTACAAAATACATGATCGTGCCGATTCCAAGACGGCTTGTGGCCCATACTTTTCCGCCATGGTCTTCCAGAATCTTTTTCACAATGGAAAGACCGATTCCGCTTCCGCCTTTGGAAGAATTTCGTGAAACATCGGTACGGTAAAAACGGTCAAAAATATAAGGCAGATCTTTGGGGCCAATGCCTTTTCCATTGTCCTCGATCTCGATCTGGATAAAATCACCCACATCTTTAATCCGGATCTGAATGATTCCTTTTGGCTTGTCCATGTACTTGATGGCATTGCTGATAATGTTGTGGATGACACGGCGGATCTGCTCACCGTCCGCAATTACCATAACATCTTTTTCCACGTAGTTGGCGTACACCAGCTCAATTCCCCTGGTCTCAAGTTCCAGACCAACTTCTTCTGAACAGTCTGCAAAATAATCCTCTACATTCAGTTTGCTGAACGTGTAAGGAATGCGATTCGTATCGATTTTGGAATAAAATGTCAGCTCGTTGATCAGATGATCCATCTCATTTGTCTTATTGTAGATAGTGCGGACGTACCGGTCCATTTTCTCCTGGGTGTCTGCCACGCCATCCATGATTCCCTCTACATAGCCTTTTACCGCTGTGATTGGGGTTTTCAGATCATGGGAAATGTTGCTGATCAGCTCTCTGTTCTCTTTTTCCATAAGGCTTTTTTCTTCTGTGGATTCTTTCAGACGGCGGCGCATTTCCTCGAAATCCTGGCAAAGCTCGGAAAATTCGTCTTTTCCTTCTACGTCCAGAACGAAATCCAGATTGCCCTCTTTTATATTCTGCGTCGCTTTTTTTAATTTAACCAACGGGACGGCGATGCTGCGATATACCCACAGTCCAACCACCAAAGCAACTGAGATCAGGATTACAAATGCACTGATAAACAAATCCTTGGCCATCACGTGCACCCTGCCCTGGCTGTCGGCTGAGTCTGTTATGGAAATATCATATACTGTTCCATCGCTCTCAGTCACTGCCTGCGCTTTCTGCGCCTGTGACTGGCTGAATCCATACAAAGTGGCGGCAAACAGAAGCAGAGGCATAAGAATGATCATGGTGAATCCCAGAACGATTCTTGTTTTTAGCTTCATAACAGTTCTATCCTTTTTCTTCTTTTTACGGAAATTTTCAACAGCTTCCCTGTCGTATGAAGCTGCTTCACCGGATTTATATAGATTATAGCATAAAGCTCTGATTTCATCTCTTAATTTTCTATAAAAAATAGCTCTATAATATTCAGTTTTTCAACATAAAAAACCTGGAAAAGACTTCTTCTGCTATATACCAGTCTCTTCCAGGCTCTAACTTTAATATGGAATTTTCAAGCAGGCTTCAATACAAGCCATTTTCTTTTACCCAAATTTTACGCAAGATATTTCTTCAGATCATCAACCTTGTCCAGATGCTCCCACGGAAGATCTACATCTGTACGGCCAAAGTGTCCGTATGCAGAAGTCTGTTTGTAGATTGGGCGGCGGAGATCAAGCATTTTGATGATTCCAGCCGGGCGAAGGTCAAAGTTCTCACGGATGATCTCTACCAGTTTCGCATCAGATACTTTACCTGTGCCAAATGTTTCTACATGAATAGAAGTCGGATGTGCAACACCAATTGCATAGGAAAGCTGGATCTCGCACTTGTCAGCAAGACCTGCTGCAACAATGTTCTTTGCAACATAACGTGCTGCATAAGCTGCAGAACGGTCAACCTTTGTGCAGTCTTTTCCGGAGAAGGCACCGCCGCCGTGACGTCCTGTTCCGCCATAAGTATCAACAATGATCTTACGTCCTGTAAGACCGCTGTCGCCGTTTGGTCCACCGATAACGAAACGTCCGGTCGGGTTGATAAAGTATTTCGTATCCTCATCTACCATGTCTGCCGGGATGATCTCATCAAATACATATTTCTTGATGTCCGCATGGATCTGCTCCTGTGTAACATCCGGGTCATGCTGAGTGGAGCAAACTACTGCATCAATACGGCTTGGTTTTCCATTCTTATCATACTCAACTGTTACCTGAGTTTTTCCATCTGGTCTTAAATATTTCAGAGTGCCGTCTTTACGGACTTTTGTCAGCTGACGGGAAAGTTTGTGTGCCATGTTGATTGCGTATGGCATGTATTCTTCTGTCTCGTTGGAAGCATAACCAAACTGGATTCCCTGGTCGCCAGCTCCAATAGAGTCAAGCTCGTCCTCATCCATCTGATTCTCTTTCTGCTCAAGTGCTTTATCAACACCCATTGCAATATCAGCAGACTGTTTATCAAGTGCTGTGATTACTGCACATGTATCAGCATCGAATCCGAATTTTCCACGAGTATAACCAATCTCGCGGATTGTCTCTCTTACGATTGACTGGATATCGATATTTGCCTTGGAAGTGATCTCACCCATAACCAGAACAAGACCTGTTGTAGTTGCAGTCTCGCAGGCTACACGGCTCATCGGATCCTGTGCGATCAGAGCATCCAGGATGGCATCAGAAATGGCATCACAGATTTTATCCGGATGACCTTCAGTTACAGATTCGGAAGTAAATAAGATTTTTTCTTTGTTTTCCATTCTTTTGTTTTTCCCTTTCTTCGATGGAGCGAAAATTTCCAAAACAGCTAATATCTATCGCTGCATTGTATGTTTTCCGCGAAAAAAAGAACAGCCCGGACAAGCGGACTGTCTTATAAATGACTTTTTATATAAACAATCCTCTTATTGTTCGATCACTCGCTCAGGTTGGCACCTTCCTCTCTTTCGAGGGGTTGCCGTGGCTTCATAGATCCTATGTATCTCCACCACTCTGAATAAAAGGCTATTCTTCAGTTTTCCTGTTGCAAGCAATACAATATACTGATTGCTTATAATTGTCAATAGACATTTAACGTCTTATGACTATTTTTCACCAGATTAAATCTGATACTCAACAGATCAAGGCTGTCAGGCTGCAATCTGAAATTAACAATTCACCCTACACGCAGGCGGAATTTCTGAATATCCTTCTCACTGGAAACTCTCTCGATCTCTGCGCCAAGGCTGCGAAGCTTCTCTTCGAAGTTCTCATAGCCACGCTGGATGTAAACAATATCATCCACAATGGTGATTCCCTCTGCTGCCAGTCCTGCAATAACAAGAGCTGCCCCAGCACGAAGATCCGGTGCACTTACTCTTGCACCAGTAAGCTTATTCACGCCATCAATAATTGCGGAATTGCCTTCAACCTTAATACAGGCTCCCATTCTGGAAAGCTCATCGGCATATTTGAAGCGATTCTCAAAAATACTCTCAGTTACGATGCTGGTTCCCTCTGCAAGTGCAAGGGTAACCGCAATCTGCGGCTGCATATCAGTCGGATATCCCGGATATGGAAGGGTCTTCACATGAGTGCGATGAAGTCTGCCCACTGCACGTACACGTACGGCATCATCAAACTCCTGAACTTCACATCCGATTTCCTCAAGCTTAGCTGTAGTAGCTTCGAGATGCTTTGGAATTACATTCTTAACTGTGACATCCCCACCGGTAGCTGCTGCAGCGAACATAAAGGTTCCTGCCTCGATCTGGTCCGGAATGATGGAATACTCTGTGCGGTGAAGCTTCTCAACACCCTTGATACGGATCACATCTGTACCAGCACCTTTGATATTGGCTCCCATGCTGTTCAGGAAGTTGGCAACATCTACTACATGTGGCTCTCTGGCAGCATTCTCAATAATCGTACGTCCTGGTGCAAGAGATGCTGCCATCATAATATTGATGGTTGCTCCTACAGAAACTACATCCAGGAAAATATGGCTTCCATGAAGATTAGATGCCTCGGCAACAATGGCTCCATGAAGAATATCAACTTTCGCACCAAGGGCTCTGAAACCTTTCAGATGCTGGTCAATCGGACGGCTTCCGATATTGCAGCCACCTGGAAGAGGAACTTCTGCTCTTTTATATTTGCCAAGTAATGCGCCAAGAAGATAGTAAGATGCACGGATCTTCTTAATATACTCATAATCTACACTTACATCACCAATGGTAGAACCATTGATCTTAACAGTTGACTTATTGATTCTGTCAACCTGTGCTCCGATGCCAGCTATTGCCTCCAGTAAAACGTTGATGTCTCTGACGTCAGGCAGATTCTCGATGAGAATTGTCTCATCCGTCATAATGGCTGCTGATAAAATAGCCAGCGCTGCATTCTTTGCACCTGCTATCTCTACTTCACCAACAAGCGGATTTCCACCTTTAATCACATACTGTTCCATAATACACCTCTATTATTCTTACTCCGCGAGCCAAAAAGGCTATTGTCAATTTCTCTACAATAACCTGACAGCCCTCCTCTGATTTACAGTTACTCTTCACTTCGTTCATCGTGACGCATTCCGCGAATAGTAACAATCTACAGTTACTTAATAACCCCTGTCTGTAGTGTTTCCAAAAGTGCCTGCAGACTTGCTTCCAAATCTTTCCCTTCTTCATCTACCACAATGTCTGCATATTTCTCGTATAAGGGAACTCGCTCCTCATATAAACTCTTCAAGGTCTGTCCTTCTTTCAGAAGAACTCCCCGCTTCTTAAGATTTCCAAGCCGTTTCTCAAGAGACTCCAGAGAAAGGCTGAGGTAAACTACCTTCCCAATTGATTTCAAGTGTTCCATGGCTTCACTGCAATATACCACACTTCCCCCAGTAGCAATTACAGTATTCTCTGTATCAATCGACGCATTTACGCGATTCTCAATGGTCTTGAAACCTTCTTCTCCTTCTTCATCAATGATCTGATAAAGACGTCTTTTTTCTTCTTTTTGTATTAAAAGGTCTGAATCTAAAAATTCGTATCCAAGTATTTTCGCAAGAACAACGCCCAGTGTGCTTTTACCTGCACCGGGCATTCCAATTAATGTTATATTATTCATTTTCATTCGATACTCCTTTAAATAATAACACATAAGAGCCATTATTGCAATCACATTAAAAAATTGTTACTGAGTTCGTTAAAAAATTGTTACTGAGTTCGGTTTTTTAATGGGTGATTTTTAAGTTTCTGATTATGCTTTTTTCCTTTTTTTACGCTATATCCAAAGGTGCCCAGTTTCTTTCCAAGTCCCAGATATTCTCCATGGGAATACACCATCAGTTTTGACTGATTCAGCTGAAATTTATTATTTTTATCCATATAGGCTTCGTCCGCATGCACTGCAACTACTTCCGCAAGGAACATGTGATGAGAACCAAGCTTCTCAATTTTCTTAACTTTACATTCAATATTTACAGGAGCTTCACCGATCATTGGTGCCTTCACATGATCCGCCTTTTCTTTGGTAAGATGAAGCTCCTGAAATTTATCAACCTCTCTGCCGGACCGCACGCCACAATAATCGGTGGCGTATGCAAGCTCTTCTGTGGTAAGGTTCAGAACAAATTCCTTTGTCTTGCAGATCATATCGTAAGAAAATCTGGTGGGACGAACGGAGATGCTTACCATTGGCGGGTTGGTACACACGGTGCCAGCCCACGCTACTGTTATTATATTATCATTACCCTCGCCATCTGTAACGCTGACCATCACAGCAGGAAGCGGGTAAAGCATATTGCCTGGTTTCCAGGTCTGTTTTGCCATATTTTTGCTCCTCTTTTATGTGAAAATTTCCCGTGCAAAGAACCTTCTGCGTTACTTTTCACTTTGTGAGCAGTAGCTTTTAACAGCCTCTTTGCCGGGAAAATCTTTATCATCAGTTAAAGTCATTTGCCATGATCTGTGCGGCTTCCATCATAGCCGGGATCATCTGTTTCTTACGGGAAACCACGCCTTTCAGGTGGAAGCACTTATCCTCCGGTTCCTGCTGGAATGCGATTTTTCCCATTTCCTCGCTGCCCTCGCCGTAATAAATTACATCTGAGGACTCGTCCATAATATTGGTTAACATAAAGTAAACACGGGTAATTCCATGGCGTCCGCACTCGCTTACCATAAATGGTTTCAGGCGAACTTTGATCTCCTGAAGTTCTTCCTCGTCCATGGAACTGATCTGTCCAACACCAAAAGCCACATTTCCTTCTGCAATAAATTTCTTGTAATCCTGATAGAAAATTTCTTCAGGTGCTTTATCCTTCAGATTGCTTCCAGCCTTGAACATTTCTCTTGCGAAATCTTCAATCTTAATGTCCGCGATCAGTGCAAGCGCACTTGCTGCGATCTTGTCCTGCTGGGTGCAGGTTGGGGAACGGAACATTAAGGTATCGGAAATAATGGCTGCACAGAGAAGTCCTGCAATCTTAGGCGGAATCTCCAGTCGCTGCTCGTCATAAATCCGGTAAAGGATTGTCGCAGTACATCCAACTGGCTCATTTCTGAAATTAATCGGCTTCATAGTTTCCAGAGAACCAAGCTTATGATGATCAATGATCTCCAAAATCTCTGCTTTCTCAATATTATCAACAGCCTGGTCTTTCTCATTATGATCTACCAAAATTACCTGTTTCTTGTGCATGTCAAGGAAATTTCGTCTGGAAATGGTTCCCACACATTTTCCCCGCTTATTGATAACAGGGAATGCACGATGGCGGTGCTTGATCATAACATCCTGGATATCATCTGTGAAATCTTCAGTATTAAAAGTTACCAGATTATCTTTTTTCATCACATAATTTACCGGAATACTCTGGTTGATCATGCGGGCAATTGTGTAGGTATCATATGGAGAAGAGATAATGATGATCTGTCTCTCCTGAGCTTTCTTTATTACCTTCTCACTTACCTGAATACTCATTCCTACAATAATGCAGCTTACATTCAGTTCTATTGCCTTTAACTGATCTTCCTCACGGTTTCCAAGAATAACCATATCATTTTCTTCGATATAGTTCTTCATCACCTCCGGATCAGCAGTTCCAATAAGGATTTTCCCTTTGGTAAAATAGCCGTGACCATTTCCTTCTACAATTTCACCGTCAAGAGTATCCCTGATCTTGTTATACTGAGTTCTGGCATTTGAAAGAAGATAGCTGTCCTTGGTATCCATGTAAACATCAGCAATATCGCCGATTGTTACAATTCCCTCCAGCTCATCCTCGCTGTTACAGATGGGAAGGGTCACAATGCCTTTATTCTGCATCATATCCCAGGCATTTTTCAGGGACATGGTACGGTCTGCATCCGGTTTTGGACGGATATCCATATCTTTTACCTGCGTTCCGATATTTCCCAGATAAGCCGGTGGCTGTACCCCAAAACGATTCAGTACATACTGGGTCTCTTCATTGATCTGACCGGCACGTCTTGGAATATAACGCTTGGTCTGGGTGGTTCTGTTTTTGATATCTGCGTAAGCAATTGCCGAACAAATAGAATCCGTATCCGGATTCTTATGTCCCATTACAAATACTTTCTGATTCTTCATTCACATTCTTCCTTCCAAAATTCAGCTGACCTCTGCACACTTTTCATCTGTAAACAGAGTTTTTTATTTCGGGTCTACTTTTCAAACACGCTCTACAGAAGATTTTCATTTTGGGCGATTGTCTTAATCGTCCAAATCTGCACTTTATATTAATTCAGTTTAATATTTGCAAATAAAGCTCCCAGAGATGTGGTTGCCTCTTCTCCGGACTGTGGGATTTCTATTTTCTCTTCTTCCACTTCTTTTGCCATCATATCAGTTGCTTCTTTGATACTCAGGCTCAGTTTTCCATCTTTCACTGCAGTTACTTTTACTTTCACCTTATCTCCAACTGCAAGAACTTCTGATGGTTTACGGATTCTCTTTTCGCAAATCTGGGAAATATGTACCAGTCCGGATACGCCGTTTCCAAGATCTACAAATGCGCCGTATGGCTGAAGGCTCTCTACAGTTCCTTCTGTTACAAAGCCTGGCTGGATATTGGAAATTTTATTCTTTCTTTCCTCTTCTGCTTTTTCCCTTAAAATTTCTTTCGCAGAAAGAATCAGTTTTTTGTCCTCTTTATTGACATCGATTACCTGAACCTGGATGTGTCTGTTCAGATATTCGTTGGTGTCTTCTACGTAATTCAAGGCCAGCTTGGAGGCCGGGATAAAGCCGCGCACACCTTCTACATAAGCAACTGCACCGCCGTTTACTACACCTTTTACCACTACATCAAGAACCTCTCCGGAGGCTTTCAGCTCTTTTAATTTGTCCCAAGCCAGGACGTCAGTAGCCTCAACTTTGGATAAAAGGATGTTACCATTTCCATCGTCTTTTCTTACGACTGTGGCGGAAACTTCATCTCCAGGGTGTACTTCTTCTTTAACGTTAAAGCCCGGCTCTCTACTGTAATCTTCTACCGGGATAATACCTTCTGCATAATATTTTAAATCTACAATAATTTCTTTATCATCTACACTCACAACTGTTCCTGTGAGAATGTCGCCTTCTTCAATTTTCTTAAAAGAAGCTTCAAGTTCTGCTTCGTAATCCTTCATTGTCTCTGCCATGACCTAGACTCCTTTGCCCCTGTTTTTGCTTCATTATAGCACACCGCTTATTCGTTGCAAATAAATTTTGGAATGTACATTCGAAAAAACACCGCTCTTTAAGCGTCAGAGTGTAATATCTGGCGTTTAAAGAGCGGCATATTCAGACAAATTTTCCCCAAAATTGTGACGCACATCTTGCAAAAAACCTTTTTCAAACACGCTCCAGAGCGTGCAGATTGCAGGAATGATTTTTCAAATACGCTCTAAAACGAGGAGTGCCCCGGCAGTAGCTGCCGGGGCGATTATTATGAAAAAATTTTATGTGTAATGGTGTCATTACAACGTCTTCTGTGTATGTTCTTTCGAACTGATTATATAGTATCAGATACTTATGAACAAAATACATGCAAATTGTTAACGAATAATGAACATTTGTTTTATTTGCACAATTTCTTCTTTTATTTTCCTCTTTTTTTATAAATTTACCACATTTGCATCTTTACTTTAATTTGGTAAAGTTATACATTTTGCACATTTTACATTTCTCATTCGAATAATCCTTTTACAAATTCGATTAACTTCGACACAAGACCTTTGGCATCATCCTTTGTAACACCCATATCCTGCAGCTTACTGTATACAGAATTTACATCGCTTCTAAGAGCATCTTCGTCAATTTTTGCATCCAGAACCTTGCGTACTACAGAAACAAGGGAATCTACCTCTGAATCAGAAAGAGATACCCCAAAATGGTCTGCTGCCTGAGTTACAGCACTTCGTACCTGGTCATCTGTGATGTTCTGCTGGTCTACAAGATCCTTGGCATACATAATAATGTCTACTGCTTTTCCAGGGTCAGAAGCAAGAAAATCAATTCCACTGTCCAGAAGACTTTCTACTACTTCTGTATCACTGGATGCCATAACCGGCATCGGCATGGAACATGCAAGAACTCCTGCAAGGATAAGTGCTGCTGATTTTTTCATTTTTATCATGATAATTACCTCCTGATTGAATGTTGCTGTTCAAGACTTGCCCAGTAACGATTAAATGTCATCTGTTCAAATCTCTCCAGTAACAATTAAATAGCTGCTGTTCATGGTCTGACCAGCAATAGTTAATATTCTGTTCACAAACTGCTGGAATCTGGTCATATTTATGATCTGATTTCCTCATATCAAGTAATTTTCTTCTGAAATTTAATCAATACCGGAAATAAATCTTCCTCCAGATTCCAGCCCATTATACTACACCTTTTCCTTTTATTTGTAAAATGTATCTAAAAACTTTATAATCTTTTTATAACTAATCTCCAAAAACAGCCCATTTTTCCAGGAAGTTACAAATCTTTTCAAATTCGTTCACTAATTTTTCATAAGATAAACACGATTCTTTCAAACTTTCCCGATATACTAACATCATAAAAATAATAACAGCCAACATTATTTTTATAAAATTTCTTTTTCATATGTCAGTCACCCAAAAGTGATTGACTCTCCTTCCTTTTAAAAAATATATTTGAGACAAAATAAAAATCACCCGTCTAGCCACCGGGTGATTTTTATTTGTATAAGATTTATGCAGTAAATCATTTCCGAACATGTGAAGGATCACGAGAGCCGCAACGCTGCGAAGCAATCCGAAGATATCAAGAACGGGGCTTACGCCCCGTTCTTGATATCTATCTCAATTTATTAAATGCGTTTGCAAGATCAGCAAATTCTACTAAAGTAAGCGCTTCGCCTCTCACATTTACCGGAATTCCGGTCTCTGCCATAGCTTTCTCAATTTCCTCTTTTGAAAAATCAAGCTCCTGGGAGTTCTTCAGTCCATTTACCAATGTTTTTCTTCTCTGATTAAAAGATGCCCGGATCAGCCTGAACATCAGCTTCTCATTGTCCACCTGCACTGGCGGCTCTTCATATCTCACAAGCTGGATAACAGCACTTCCCACCTTCGGTCTTGGCATAAAACAGTTTGGCGGAACATTCGCAATGATCTGCGGTCTGGCATAATACTGAACAGCCAGAGACAAAGCACCGTAATCCTTTGTTCCAGGACCAACCTGCATTCTGTCTGCCACTTCCTTCTGTACCATAATGGTGATTGAAGAAATGGGAACATGGTTTTCAAAAAGTCCCATGATGATTGGTGTGGTAATATAATAAGGCAGATTGGCAACCACCTTGATAGGCTTGCCCCCATTTTTCTCCTGTGCCAGCGCCGCAATATCAACTTTCAGGATATCCTCGTTGATCACAGTCACATTATCCCAGTCTTTCAAAGTATCATTTTCCAGAATCGGGATCAATGTCTTATCAATCTCTACAGCCACCACTTCTCTGGCTGCCTCAGCCAGATACTGGGTCATGGTTCCAATACCCGGTCCGATTTCCAGAACAAAATCATCCTTGGTGATCTTGGAAGCCTCGATTATTTTTTCCAGAACATGGGTATCGATAAGAAAATTCTGACCAAACCTTTTCTGGAAAGCAAAATTATACTTTTGAAGAACTTCAATGGTATATTTCGGATTTCCTAAATAAGGTCTGGTCATATTAATTTCCTCTTTCTTTTAAATTATTTAATCATTATCTGCAAATCACACAATCTGGGCAGCTGTCTGCAATTCCCCTATTACTTATTTTGCAAAATCTTTCTCATAAAGAACCGTAAATCCATCACGGTCTACTCTCTTTTTCTTATTAAACTTCAGAAGTCCGCCCTGGGATTTCGCCATTGCTGCGTCAAGCATTTCCTTAACTGCGCCAATGTTCATAGGCTGGTCTTCTTTCTGGTTCACACCGATCAGATTATACAATGCAAGCATTCCCATCTGGTCGATCTTGTAACCATTTTCCTTGGTGTAAACTCTTGCAAAGTTTACAAGTTCATCATTGGTAAATACCGGAATGTTGATCATGGATGTAAACTTCTTGGCGAATTTCGGGAATCTTGCAATCAGCTTACGCATTCCGATCTTCTCATCCTCAATGATCACAGTAAGTCCGTCTGTGCGGAACTCCATAGCCTTATCCAGAATATCTACTGTTTCCTGTGTCAGCTGGTTAGCATTCTCAATGACAAGGAAACCACCGCTAAGCTTGCCGATCACTTTCGTAATATCCATCTCGTTCAGCTGGTCGGCAAATACATAAGCCACCTTGGAAGCCGGCAGATTCAGCTCTTTACAGATTGCCGGAATCAAGCTTGCGATCAGTCTTGTCTTACCAGTTTCTTTCCCACCCATGACGATCACGTTTCCAGTCTTGGAGGTCTTATCAGCAGCCGCCATCTGCACATCGCAAAGTGCACTGATCAGCTGTTCCCGCATTCCCGGAACCTTTACAAAATATGTAAACAGCTTCTTCTCATCATCGGTGAGTGATTTCTCTCTTGGCACAATGTCAGATGGATTTCTCTTATCCTTTGGCTGAATAGAATCGATAAACTGTTCCAGTTCCTCTTCCTCGGAAAGAGATTCAGAAGACTCTTCTTCCTCTTCATCCTCATCAAAATCAAAGTTTTCGTCCTCAGAATCTTCCGGTTCTTCCTCTGCATCTTCCGTTTCAACCACATCATCTGCAGCCGGAGGCATATCCTCATCCTCTTCTTCGCCAATGCTCTCTCTGAGAAGTTTGGCAATAAATTCATCCTCAGACATGGAATCATCAGAAGGCTCTTCTTTCTCCTTATGACCTGCCGGGCCATTCATAAACTCATCCTCAGCAGCCTGAAGATCCTCTTCGGAAAGGAATTCCTCTTCCTCAAGCTCTACAACCGGCTTTTTCTGCTCTGGTTCTGGTTCGATTTCTTCCTCGTCCTCAGTGATAACTTCCTCTTCTTCTGGAATATCCTCTGCCTTTTCTTCTTTTACAGCATTCTGAGGTTTCGTAGATATTTCTTGGGCAGCTTCTACAATTTCTTTATTTTCTTCCTGAACTTTCTCTTCATCTACCTTCTCATCCGGAATTTCAATTCCCTGTGCAGAAGCAGCAGCAAGAATCGTATCCTCCAGATTGAAATTTGAAAAATCAAATGCAGGTTTCTCGTCTTTCATTTTTTCCGCAGCATCAGCCTCATCACTGAAAAGGTTATTCTGTACAGGTGCCTTGGGAACCTCAATCTCTTCAGGTACCATATTCTTCATAGAATCCGGAATATTCAGTGTAGGCATTTTCAGGTTCTCAACAGGTGTTTCTGTTTCTGTGGAAAATGTCTTCTTCTCTTCTGCAGACTCTGAACGATCTGCATTCTCTAAACCTTCTGTATTTTCTTCTGAAACTGCTTCTGCTGATTTCTCTGCAGTCTCATCTGCTGTATTCACAGATTCTTCAGCAACATTCTCCTTGGTATTCTCCACTTTCACCTTGCCAGTTTCAGGCTCCAACTCCGGTACACTTTCATATTCTTTCTCGGAAGCCGGATCACGAAGCATTTCTTCCTGAACCTCTTTCGTCTGCTCAGTGGAAACAATGCTGTCTTCCATTTCATCCATCTTACGGCTTCCAAAAATGTCACGAAGTCCTTTGGAAATTTTATCCTGAAGACTCTCTACGCCATCCAGATCCTCATTCTTGATCTGAATACTTTCAATAGATTCACTTCCCTGTTTCTCAGTTTCCGGTGCTTTCTCTTCTTCCTTGATGGTATCTGCTTCCTCAGGTTTCAGAAGCTTCGGTACAAACTGCTGTTCATACCGCTCTTTCTCCTCGCCGGTAAGAGCACCCATACGCTGTTTCAGGTCCATAGCCTTCATCACGTAGTTACCCTCGTTGAACCAGAGAATGATCTCGTTGCAAAGCTCCAGACATTTCTCTTTGTCACCATCCTGATAGTACAGTTTGGCAAGCTCGTAAGACCATTTTTCGGTAAATTCTTTCTCCTTATAATCCTCCAGAACCTTGATCTGCTCTGCAAGAGGAGCCTTTTTTTCTTTCAGGATCTTGTATTTCAGGATGTACTGCGTATTATCATTTGGCGCAACTTCCCTGTACTCCTGATAAAATTCCACTGCCTCGGAAACCTGTCCCAGCTTCAGGGAAACTTCTACAAGACGATAAAGAATGTTCTTACCAATGGAGGCTCTGTGATAAGCCAGCAGGAAAATTTCCTTGCTGTCCTCATAGCGTTTATTGGCAGCATAGATTTCACCAACCACACAAAGGGTACGAACATTTTTCACACGGCGCCAGTCAATGCTGTCTACAACATTCATGGCTCCCTTATAGTCCTTCTGTTCTACTAAATGGTTAATCTCTTCAAGTTTAACCCGAAATTCCTCTTTGTCCAAATTTTTCACCAACTTTCCATAGTTAATGCCAGTTTAGCATATCGCATACTACTTCGCAAGCTTATTTATCTGCAGGACATCCCATCGGCTGATACACATGCCCCGCCACAACGTGAAACACTTTATTGATCGTAAACTGATGACTGACAAAATCATCCAGACCAGTACAGGTGATCATGGTCTGAATATCATGAATACTCTCAAGAAGATAATTCTGACGGCTGCTATCCAGCTCCGAAAGGACATCGTCCAGAAGCAGAACCGGTTTATCATGAATGATCTTCTCCACCAGATAAATCTCCGAAAGTTTCAGGGAAAGGGCTGCTGTTCTCTGCTGCCCCTGCGAACCATATTTGCGGATGTCAATTCCGTTTACAGCCACCATCAGGTCATCCCTGTGAGGACCGGACGAAGTCATTTTCATCCGAAGATCCCGGTCTCTGTTGCGGAAAAGGCTCTCTTCCAAAGCCTCACTCTCCACGCTTGGTTCATATATCACTTCTATATTTTCAATACCTCCGGTAAGATTTCTGTGAATTTCCTTAATGATCTCATTAAGGGACTCCACAAATTCTCTTCTTTTGCCAATGATCTTACGGCCATAATTTACCAGCTGCATATCCCATACATCCAGAGTCGCCCCAAGATCCGGCTGCTTATACATATCCTTCAGCAGCTTATTTCTCTGGTTCAGAACATGATTGTATCCGGCAAGATCTGTGAGGTATAGTTTATCCAGCTGACAAAGCTCCGCGTCCATGAATCTTCGTCGCTCTCCCGGACCGTTTTTGATAATATTCAGATCCTCCGGGGAAAAGAAAACCAGATTCACCACACCGAGAAGCTCTCTCGCCTTCTTTATGGGAAGCCCGTTGATTGCCACGCCCTTGGCCTTATTTTTCCGAAGGTGCATGTCAATCTTATAAGACATGGAATCTTTTCCCACCATCATGCGGATATGGGCTTCATCCTGTTCAAAGCGGATAATCTCCCGGTCTTTGCTTCCTTTATGGGATTTGCTGGTTCCGCACAGATACACAGACTCCAGGATATTTGTTTTTCCCTGTGCATTATCCCCATAAAAAATATTAGTTCCTTTGTCAAAAGAAAGTTCCAGCGATTCGTAATTTCTGAAATTGCTTAATTTTATGGATTCAATATAAGCCATTTTACTCGTTTCCGGACAGAACCTTCACATCCTGGCCATTATAGGAAATAACGTCACCGCCATAAACCTTGCGGCCTCTTCTGGTATCTACTTCGCCATTTACTTTTACAAGTCCGTCGTTGATCACATATTTTGCCTCAACGCCGTCTGATACAAGGTCAGCAAGTTTCAGTGCCTGGCCAAGTTTGATAAATTCATCTCTGATTCTGATTTCCAATTTTCTGCCTCCACTCTTCTGGCATCACGACTGCAATTCGTTTTCGGACTGTCTCCAGCCATTATTTGCAGCCCGTGTTCACTTCCATTCCTCTTCCAATTGTCTGTTACGTTTCTCTCTGTGGCAAGTGTCATTATCTTGCCTGGTTCTGATTTATGTTAACCGGAAGAATCAGATACGTGTAAGTTTCTTCCTCATCTCTAATAAAGCAAGGTGCTTTCGGATTCACCAGGTAAATGTCGATGGTCTCATCATCAATAACCTTCAGTGCATCGATCAGGAACTTGGGATTAAATCCGATCAGAATATCTTTACCCTCTTTCTCAATATCAATATCCTCGTTCATGGAACCCATTGCAGAATCAATCTTCAGCTCCATGCTGCCATCTGTAATGTGGATAATGATCGGTTTCTTATCTCCTTCTCTTACAAGAAGTGTGGCACGGTCGATACAATCCAGGAATTCTTTTTTGTTAATGGAAAGTTTGGTCTCATAATCGCTGGAAAGCATCTGGTCAATACGGAAATATTCCCCTTCGATCAGACGTGAAACTACCATAGTCTGGTCAAATTCAAATAAAATATGATTGTTTGTGAAGAAAATGCTGACTACATCATCCATTTCTCCGGATAAGATCTTACTGATCTCATTCAGAGTCTTGCCTGGAACTACAACCTTGCGATCTGAATAGTCTTTCTTCAGAGGCATTTTGCGGATCGCAATACGGTGTCCATCCAGAGAGACAATTTTCAGACAATTATCCTTAATTTCAAACAGCTCACCAGTCATTAATTTGTTGTTATCGTTGACTGCAATTGAGAATATTGTCTGATAAATCATATTCTTTAATGTATATTGAGAGATAGTTAATGGTTCATCTCTTTCAATCATAGGAAGATATGCGAAATCTTCTCCTGATTTTCCAGGAATATTAAATTTTGCTTTCTCACAGGTGATAGTTGCAGCGAATTTTTCATCAGTTTTAATGGTAACATCGTTGTCTGGAAGTCTTCTGATGATCTCGTAAAAGATTTTCGCATTCAGGGCAACCATTCCTTTTTCTTCTATAGTACCTTCGACAATGGTTTCGATTCCAAGTTCCATGTCATTAGTAGTAAATTTGATCTGATTTGTTGTTGCATCAATCAGAATACATTCCAGAATTGGCATAGTTGTTTTGGATGGTACAGCTTTTAAGGAAATGCTGACGCTCTTCAACAAGTTACTTTTGGAGCAAATGATTTTCATAATGTGTATAACTTCCTTTCTGGAGAAAATGGGTTTTTCATTAAATATATTTAAGAAGATATCCGCCGTATCCGCCGTAGGGGGTGTGAATATGTGAAAAACTCACTTCCGCCCAGTGAATAAAAGGGTTTCGGGTATGGATAACTTCGTGTAAAAGCATTGGTTTAGAGTGTGAATAACCTGTGTAAAACCACATAAGCGATTTTGTCGCCAAAAGTTATTCACATTAATACACATAATGTCAACATCTTATACACATGAAATGTGGAAAAAATGTGTTAAGTTTGTGGATTAATTTTTTTCTTTAATGTATCGATGGTGTTCTGGAGCTGTTCGTTGTTCTGGAGTTCCTTTTCGATCTTTTCTACTCCGTGCATAACGGTAGTGTGGTCGCGATTTCCAAGATACTGTCCTACATTTTTCAGCGGGATCGCCAGAATTTCACGGCAAAGATACATTGCCACCTGTCTTGGCATCACGATCTTGGAACTTCTTTTATTTCCACAAAGATCGGCAGTACTTACATTAAAATGCTCTGCTACCATAGAAATAATGTAGTCTGCAGTAATCTGTTTATTTTCATTCGGTGCGACGATATCCTTCAGAGCCTGCTCGGCAAGTTCAAGGGTAACCTCTTTTTTCTCCAGTTTTGCATAAGCAACTACCTTATTGAAGGCACCTTCCAGCTCACGGATGTTGGATTTGATATTATTTGCAATATATTTGATAACATCTTCGCTTACATTGTAGCCGTCCATGTCTTCTTTTTTATGAAGAATGGCCATCCTGGTCTCGTAATCCGGCAGAGTAATATCCACGATCAGTCCCCATTCGAATCTGGAACGGAAACGCTCATCCAGAATTTCCATATCCTTCGGCGGTTTATCGGAAGATATGATAATCTGTTTGTTTGCACTGTAAAGGCTGTTGAAGGTGTGGAAAAATTCCTCCTGCGTGGATTCCTTTCCTATAATAAACTGAATATCATCAATGAGAAGGACATCAATGTTACGGTATTTCTCGCGGAATTTACTCATGGCGGTGTTATTTCCATTACGGATGGTCTCGATCAGCTCATTGGTAAATTCTTCACTTGTAACATAGAGAACCTTACTGTTATCATCATTTTCAATAATAAAGTGGGCGATGGAATGCATAAGATGGGTCTTGCCAAGTCCTGCACCACCATAGATAAACAGCGGATTGTACGTATTTCCCGGAGATTCCGCTACTGCCAGGGCTGCAGCCTGAGCCAGTTTGTTGTTGCTGCCCACGATAAAAGTATTGAATGTATATTTGGGGTTCAGATTTGCTTCTTCACATCTGGCCTTAAAACGGTTGTCCTGATCAGGTGCAGCGTCGGAAATGGATTTCTTCGCCGGGACGTCTTCTGGAAGGATAAATTTCACTTCGCAGTCGGTCATTCCGGTAACTTCGCTTATGGTAACCTGCAGAGGCAGTTTGTAATTCTTATTAATGTAGCTTAATCGCACCTGGTCGGAAGCGACGATGGTAACTACATTTCCACTGACATCATAAACCTTCAGGGGTTTCAGCCATGTGTCGAATCGAACATCGGAAAGATCGTGCTCCTTTTTCACAATTCCCAGGATTTCATCCCATTTTTCTATTACTGTGCTCATTTTTTCCTCCCGTACACATCTGATTGTTTCTTATATTAAATGATGCCGTCCGTCGGCGACATGTCCGTTTATCAAAATACCAGCTGGAAACAGGAAATTAGGGTGTGGCAGGCTAAATATACCGGAATTTTACTGGTATTTTGATAAACGGACATAAATATCCTTATATATATTATAATAAATCCTGTCTTTTCGCAACGACAAAATCTTATTTATATAGGAAATTTATGTGGAAAATTATGCACATTCGGAGAAAAAATTAAGATTGCTGTGGATTACCTAAAAGAATGAGGGGACGAGGAGGAAAATGTTGTTTTGAAGCTAAAAATAGGAAAAATAAATGGGGAAAAGTATAGAATTGTCCACAAAACATCCACAATTTAAAAAAATTGCAGTGGATAATAAAAAAATTCAAGGAAAAAAATGGGGGATATCTTGTGAATAAACTGGAAAGTTATCAACATTTTGTGTGTGGATAAATGTGGATAAATAGGTTGATAACCATTCTGGTTACCATAACATGGTTTTACGGGTTTCAATAATGAAAAATTATGTGTATAACTCTATCCACTGTCGAATCCCCTCGAAATATACCGTTTTTTGTGACATATGCGTTAAAATCAACAGTCAAAAGTGGATATTTTTGCTGATAATCCCCAGGTTATCCACAAGTTATCCACAAAATGTGGATAATGTTACGTAAACCTTTTCAAAATGACAGGTTATGCACAGTGTGGAAAACTTTGTGGATATAAAAAATTCTAGGAAAGCAAGAATTTTTACTTGACGAGAATGCCATTTATGAATATAATTGAAATGATGTTCTGATTAGGTTAATAATTTTAAATTCCATATAGATAAAGGAGGTGCTTTACCTATGAAAATGACATTTCAGCCGAAAAAAAGATCTAGAGCGAAAGTCCATGGCTTCAGAGCTCGTATGAGCACAAAAGGCGGACGTAAAGTATTAGCTGCCAGAAGATTAAAAGGAAGAAAGCAGTTATCTGCTTAAGACCGTTAAGACCGCAGTTACTGTGGTCTTTTCTTCTATACAGAAATAATTATTTCAATATCATATAAAGGAGAATCAGATGGAATACTCAGACTCCTTAAAGAAAAATAACGAATTCCAAAGGGTATACCGAAAAGGAACATCACAGGCAAATCGGTATCTGGTGATGTATGTGCTTGAGAACCATGACAGGCACATGGAGAATCGTCTGGGAATATCTGTAAGTAAAAAAGTTGGGAATAGTGTGGTACGCCACAGAGTCACCAGACTGATACGAGAGAGCTACCGCCTGAATGAAAGATCCTTCCGTCAGGGACTGGACATTGTAGTGGTCGCAAGACCAAATGCAAAGGACAAGTCCTATCAGGAGATTGAGAGTGCGCTTATGCATCTTGCAGGCAGAATGAAGATCCGCCGTGAGGCTGAGCTTCATGTGGAAGATTAAACGGTATTTGGGCAGTATTGTTGTTTCGGTAAAGGAGCGGCAATATTGAAACAGATTTGCAGGAGAAATTATCATGAGCAGATTTAGTCCAAGGAATATCATGATTCATATGATTCGTCTCTATCAGAAATATATATCGCCGATGAAGAGAACAAAATGTCCTTATATTCCCACATGTTCTCAATATGGTTTGGAAGCAATCGAAAAATATGGCGCATTTAAGGGCAGTCTTCTTGCGGTATGGAGGATATTGCGATGCAATCCTTTTTCCCACGGAGGCTATGACCCTGTGCCATGAATTATTTTGTGACTGTTCAGCCTTTTCCCGGGCAGAGCAGTTATCGGAATTTGTAACTGTTCAGTACCTCCGCAGTTAGTGGACGAAAGAATAGTTACCGGACTTTTACAATTGAATAAGAAGTCTAGGAGGAAATGAATTTGGAACTGTTTTTAGCAACAAAAACCGGAACTCCTATTATCGGACAGATCGCGTCTGTGATGGGATGGATCATGGATGGCATATATAAGATGCTTGACGGCCTGTTCGGAATCCAGAACATTGGTCTTTGTATCATTATCTTCAGTATTCTTATCTTTGCCTTTATGACACCGCTGCAGATCAAGCAGCAGAAATTCTCCAAGTTAAGCGCGATCATGCAGCCTGAGATCCAGAAGATCCAGAAGAAATATCAGGGTAAAAAGGATCAGGCTTCCATGATGAAAATGAACGAAGAAACCCAGGCTGTTTATCAGAAATATGGTGTTTCTCCAACCGGTAGCTGTGTACAGTTAGCCATTCAGATGCCTATTCTGTTTGCTCTGTATCAGGTTATCTACCGGATTCCTGCTTACGTTGGAAGTGTAAAGAACATTTTTACTGGTGTAGTTGACAACCTGCTAGCTGTAAACGGATACACAGATATCCTGCAGCAGTTTATCACAGACCATTCCATGACACGAGTGCGTCTCGTTATGGACAGTGCCGGAAATGCTACAAGTAACTCGATTGTTGATTTTCTGTATGCACTTTCTCCTTCCCAGTGGAAAGAGCTGGCACAGATGAATCAGTTTTCAGGATTTTCTGATGCGATCACAAAAGCATCCGGCAATATTTCCAAGATGCAGGGCTTCTGTGGACTGAATATCGCAGACCAGCCGCTGTACTATATCATGGAATTCTTCAAAAATCATGGTTCTCTGTTACTTGCGATCGTAGCACTTCTGATCCCGGTTCTTGCATGGGCAACTCAGATGCTGAACCTGAAGCTTATGCCACAGGCTGCAACACAGCCGGCAGACGGAAATGATCAGGCCAGCGCAATGGCAAACTCCATGAAAACCATGAACATGGTCATGCCTCTGATGTCTGCATTCTTCTGTTTCACATTCCCGGTTGGTCTTGGTATCTACTGGATCGCCAGTGCTGTCGTTCGAAGTGCCCAGCAGTTTGCGATCAATCGTCATCTTGATAAGATGAACATTGATGATTTGGTTAATGAGAATATGAAGAAGATCGAAGCGAAGCGTGCGAAGGAAGGACTTCCGCCGCAGAAGATCACCAATCAGGCTCATCAGTCCGCCAAGAATATCAATAAACCTGTGATCAATAAGGGCAACAGCGGAAACAATGGTGCTTCAGACAGAGCACAGAAGGTTGATACTGCTTATGAGAAGGCAAGAAGTGCAAAACCGGGCAGCATCACAGCTAAAGCAAATCTCGTAAGAGACTTTGATGAGAGAAATAAGAAGAAATAATCAGGAACGGAGGGGTTCGTAATGGAGGATTACATTCAGTTTTCAGCAAAAACAAAGAATGAAGCTATCACAAAAGCGTGTCTTGAGCTTGGAACTTCCAGTGACCAGCTTGATATTCAGGTTATCAGTGAAGGCAGCTCCGGATTCTTCGGAATCGGCAGCAAACCTGCCGTGATCAAAGTTCGCAGAATCGAGCCAGTTTCTGATATGCAGGAAATCGATGAACTGGTAGAGTCCGTGAAACTGGACGCTATCAAAGAAGAGAAGAAATTAGAAAAGCCTTTTACTCCGGATGTAAAGAAAGAATCTGCACCGAAAGCAGCTCCTGCAGAGGAGAAGAAGCCGGTGAAGAAAGAAGCTGTACAGGTGGAGAAGGCATCCGAAGAAGCACCTGCAAAGGCAGCAGCGCCAAAGGAAAGACCTGCAAGGGATTTCCAGGGCAAAGCAAAGCCTGCACGTGAGAAACAGCCAAGAGCTCCAAAGGAGCGTCAGCCGAAGGAAACACGTGAGAGAGCACCGAAGCAGGGCAGACCGATAGAGATCCTCAGCGATCCGGAGAAGATCAGAGAGGTTGAGGAGAGAGCAGTCGTATTTCTTCGTGACGTATTCGGCTCCATGGATCTTGGAGAAGTGGAGATCACATCGAAATACAACACTGCAGACGGTTCTCTGGATGTGGATTTTGAAGGTGAGGATATGGGTATCCTCATCGGAAAAAGAGGCCAGACACTGGATTCTCTTCAGTATCTGACAAGCCTTGTGGTAAACAAAGGCGAGTCTACCTACATTCGTGTAAAACTCGATACCGAGGACTACAGACGCCGTCGTAAGGAAACTCTGGAGAACCTTGCAAGAGGAATCGCCTTCAAGGTAAAGAAAACCAGAAAACCGGTAGTTCTGGAACCGATGAATCCGTACGAAAGAAGGATCATCCATGCATCTCTGCAGGGCAACCGCTATGTAGAGACAGTCAGTGAGGGAGAAGAACCTTACAGACATGTAGTAGTAAAACTGAAACGCAATAATTGATGATCCACCGGTAAAGCTATAAGCCGTATCCCGGAGCGTAAGCTCCGTGGGTACGGCTTTTTTGTATGGAACTGAAAATTAAAAATTATCATTGCAATCTCCGCAACAATTCTTTATAATCATTGAAGAGCAAATAACAAAAAGATATTTCTGCAGCGGACATCCGGAATGCAGAGATTAGAGCGTATTTGAAAAATCATTCCCGCAATCTACATATCCTGCTTTGCGAAAAGCATTTTTCAAACGCGCTCAAAAAAGAGTTATATTTCAGAAATTTTAAATGTGTTTCTATTTCAGAACTACATTTAAACCATGAAATATAACTCTTTTGTTTTTTATAATTTCAGTGTTTAATTATTCTGCCAGAACGGAAGTTTCTCTGCAATCCTTATCAGATAGCTTCCACCCGGAATTCTTCTAAGCTGTGATTCTGACGGCTTGCTGATGATCAGGTAAGCAAACAGATAAACAACCGCAGCAACAGGAATGGAAACGATCAGACAAATGAAATTGGATTTTACAAAAATGTTCAGTCCATAGCAGATACAGCCTGCAACAATTCCCATGGGAACAGATGCAAGAACAGGATACAGATATCCTTCTTTCCATGGATTCTTATACTGCAGATATTTCTTCATGGCTCTGTCATTTAACACACATACAACCACAGAATAGATCACCATTGCGATCAGCAGTGCATAAACTCCAAGGTTTGTAGTAAACAGCAGCACTACCACTACCACAATGTCCACAACCAGTGCGATTGCAGCCGTAATCACCGGAATCCTCTGCTGTCCGATTGCCTGCAGAACTCCATTGGAAATATTTGACATTCCATTGAGCAGGATTGAAAAAGAACCAAGGATCAGCAGGTTGGCTGCCAGTCCTGTGGAATTTCCGTAAAGCAAAAATACAATCGGCTGTGCAAGCACTGCCAGTCCCATGGCACATGGGGCAGAAACTACCATAGAAAGCTGTACGGTCTGGTCAATGCACTCTCTGGTCGCTTCAATGTCTCCGGTGGCATACAGGGCGGAAACTTCCGGAATCATGGAAGTAGGTGCCGTACTGGACAGCGTCAGAGGAATATTAATAATTGTCATAAAGTAAGTAGCATACTCTGCATATAAAATACCAATCTGTGCCGCATCTCCACCTCTTCTTCCCAGAATATCCGAGAAAAGATACCCATTGATATAAGCATTTACATTATAAACAAAGGCGCTGAGAATGATCGGTGAAACAACCAGGATGATCACACGAAAAATCTCTTTGTAGGACTCTTCCTGGTGTCTGTGATCTCTCTCTACCCGGTGCAGGATTTTTCTGCGGTTTACACCATATACCAGAAGCATGAATGCCAATGCAGTCACCACTCCGGCTCCGGTTCCTACTGTGGAACCTGCTGCCCCCCATTTTGCAATGCTGTTCTCTGTTCCATCTGAGAATGCATTGATGAATCCCCAGGCTGCCAGAAGACTGACTGCCGCATTAAATACCTGCTCAATGATCTGGGAGATAGATGTTGGCATCATATTTCTGTATGCCTGAAAATATCCTCTGAATACCCCAAGAATACCGGACAAAAAAATCGTCGGAGCCAGGATCTGAAGTGCCGGAATTGCATCCTTCTGATTCTGAGGGATGATCAGCCCTGCTCCAAAGAGACAGAATAAACCGACCACTCCGCCAATCACCATGGCATAGATCATGGCACCCTTAAAGAACTTATGTGCATTTCTGTAATCCTTCAGAGCAATACGCTCGGAGATCAGCTTGGATACCGCCTGTGGAATACTAAAGGATGCGATCATCAGAAGGATCATATAGGCATTCTGTGCAAGACTTGTATAGCCCATTCCAAGGCTTCCGATAATATTGGAAAGGGGACTCTTGTACAGAAGACCGATCACCTTGGAGATCATAGCTGCAATCATCAGAAAGGATGCATTTTTTACTAAATTGTTTTTCTGATTCATGTTATCACTGTGTGTCTTTTACCTGACTACACATTACCTCTTTTCTTATATATTTTCTATCTGCCAGTCGATTGGTTCCAGACCATTGGCAACAAGAAATTCGTTTGTTTTACTGAAATGTTTACATCCGAAAAATCCCCTGTAAGCAGACAGAGGACTTGGATGAGGTGCCTCCAGGATCAGATGCTTCGGATTATTCAGCATGGATTTTTTCATCTGCGCCGGACGTCCCCATAGCAGAAATACAATAGGACGGTCCTGCTCATTCAGAACCTGGATCGCAGCATCCGTAAACTGCTCCCAGCCGATCCCCCTGTGTGAATTTGCCTGATGGGCGCGTACAGTCAGAACTGTGTTCAGAAGAAGCACTCCCTGCTTCGCCCACTTCTCCAGATAGCCGTTATTGGGGATATAGCATCCACAGTCATCATGAAGCTCCTGATAAATATTCACCAGGGACGGTGGCGTCTCCACTCCTCTCTTTACGGAAAAACAAAGCCCATGAGCCTGCCCGTCATTATGATAGGGATCCTGTCCCAGGATTACTACCTTCACTTCGTTTAACGGTGTAAAATGAAATGCATTAAACAGATCATCCGCAGGAGGAAAAATCTTCCTGGTCTGATATTCTGTCATCACCGTTTTATATAATTTCGCATAATACGGCTGGTGAAACTCCCCCTTCAGGGCTTCCAGCCAGTCACCTGAAATTGCTGACATACCTTATCCTCACCTCTTGTATTTTTCGTGGTCATCGTCTGACAGAAATTCCCCTGTCAGACAGATAATCCTTCACCTGAGAAATCTCCAGTTCTTTATAATGGAACAAAGACGCAGCCAATGCAGCATCTGCTCCCCCTTCGGTCAGTGCATCATAAAAATGCTCCAGTGTACCTGCACCGCCTGATGCGATCACAGGAATGGAGACAGCATCAGCAATTGCTCTGGTAAGAGCCAGATCATATCCTGCTTTTGTACCGTCACAGTCCATACTGGTAAGAAGGATTTCCCCTGCACCCAGAGCTTCCACTTTCTTTGCCCACTCTATGGCATCAATCCCTGTATCCAGTCTTCCGCCATGTTTGTAAATATTCCATCCGCCGTCTTCTCTGCGCTTGGCATCAATAGCCACAACTACGCACTGGCTTCCAAACTTGTCAGCCGCCTCACTGATCAGTTCCGGTCTGTCAATTGCTGCAGAATTTACGGAAATCTTATCTGCTCCTTCTCTCAGCAGTTTCTTGAAATCATCTACAGTACGGATACCGCCGCCTACTGTAAACGGGATAAATACATTGGCAGCAACCCGTCTTACCATGTCAACTACCGTATCTCTCTGTTCGCAGGATGCTGTAATATCGAGAAACACCAGTTCATCTGCTCCTGCTGCATCATAGGCTTTGGCAATCTCCACCGGATCACCCGCATCGCGAAGCTGCACAAAATTTACGCCCTTTACCACACGTCCGTTATTTACATCCAGGCAGGGAATAATTCTCTTTGTAAACATCTTATTTTCCCTCCTTCTCAGTATTGCCGTCTTTTCCCACAGTAGCAAAATTTTCAAGTATCTTCAGTCCCCATTTGCTACTCTTTTCCGGATGGAACTGGCAGGCAAATACATTGTCCTTTTCTACGGAAGCATGAATACAGGTGCTGTATTCTGTAGTAGCCTTTACAATCTCAGGCTCCTCTGCCTGCAGATAATAAGAATGCACAAAATATACATAGGTCTGTTCCGGGATTCCCTGAAACAGTCTGCCATTATTCTGAAAATGCAGGGAATTCCATCCCATATGTGGAATCTTAAGCCCGGGCGCAGGCGGAATCTTAACAATTTTCCCTTTCAGGATTCCAAGGCCTTCCACCCCCGGTGTCTCCTCGCTGCTTTCAAAAAGGAGCTGAAGTCCCAGGCAGATTCCAAGAAATGGCGTCTTCTTCTCTACAATCTCATGGATCACAGGTACAAGTCCGTATGTATGAAGATTCTCCATCGCCTGTCCAAAGCTTCCCACGCCCGGCAGGATTACTTTATCCGCATTTAACAAAGTCTGCGGATCGCGGGTTACTGTTGTTTCTTCCCCAAGATAATGAAGTGCTTTTTCTACACTTTTAATATTTCCGGCATCATAGTCAATTATTGCAATCATGTTATCCTCCTGATGTCATTATCTGTTTTCCTCATTATGGTAATCCAAAGGTTTTCCGGATCACATGTCAGACCGGAATAAAATATCCGATCAAAACGCTCCAATACAGTATAACCCAAAAACAGACAGTTGCAAAGTGCTTTCTTTGCTTCTGTCTGTTTTTATTCCGATCATACTACCAGTTACTGTTCACTCCATTCACAGTAACACGCTTCTCACTACGTTCACAATACCCGGATATCTTATCACTGCCTGCAATCCAGAGTGAACCAGAACTCCACGCCATTATCATAATTACATACCCCATATTTCTGGTTCATACTCTCAATGATTGCCTTAACAATTGAAAGTCCGATACCACTTCCGCCATATTCTCTTGTCCGGGCCTTATCTACTTTGTAGAATTTATTCCAGAGATTTGGGATATCCTCTTCCGGAATCGGAGTACCTGTATTAAATACGGTTACTTTCACACAGTCCTCTTCCTGAAGAACCTTAATTTCTACTTTTCGTTCTCCGTCCAGATGGTTCAGTGCATTGCTTGTATAATTGGTCACAACCTCTTCAATCTTAAACTCATCCGCCCATACATATACAGGTTCTGTTTCTTCAAAAATCACAGTTGCTTCTTTCTGTTCGATCATAATATGCATAGAACCAAGTACACCCCTGATCAGAGATACAATGTCAAATCTTTCCATCACCGGGGCATCTTTACCGGACTCCAGCTGATTCAGCGTCAGCAGGTTTTTGACCAGCTTGTTCATCTTTGAAGCCTCATCCATAATAACTTCACAGTAAAATTCCCTGCTTTCCGGATCATCGGAAATATTTTCATTCAGCCCCTCTGCATATCCCTGGATCAATGCAATAGGAGTTTTCAGCTCATGAGAAACATTATCAAGAAATTCCTTACGCATCTCATCAATTTTAATCTTATCTTCTATGTCTTTCTGAAGCTTGTTATTAGCCGATTTCAACTCTGAGATCGTGCTCTCAAGTTTTCTGGACATTTTGTTAAAGTTATCGCCAAGTACATCAATCTCATTACCTGCCCTGCTTTGATATCTGGCATCAAAATCCAGATCAGACATCTTCTCTGATAATTTGGTCAGTTCACTGATTGGGCGGGTAATACGATTTGTCATCACAAGAATCACAATACCGCTGACCACAATTATGATTATTCCTACAATGAAGTAAAAACTGTTGGAAATAGATGCACTTTCCTTAATACTTTCCAGAGGAGAACGGATCAGGAAATAGTAACCATTATCAAACTGTCCCCAGCATTCCACATATTCCATGCCTGCAAAGCGATCATGCACCTGCCACATGGTACAGGTATCTGTCTTTTTGAGCACACGACTGTGCTGCATATCCTGATCCAGATTATTAATATACCCAAACAGCTTACTGCGGAGCATTTTTGCCATATTATTCTCTCCCCAGTAATAATAACCGCTGTTTTCCTCATTTACTATGATCCAGGTAAGGTTATTTCTGGAACTGCTCCTCTCAATCTCATCCGAAATCTCATCTGTTGCCCCTTTTTTGTCCTCTTCTATATCTGTATCATACTGCAGGATGTCATCCAGATTCATCTGAGACAACACTTCTTTTGCCTCCTCCAGCACTTCTACTTTTTTGGATACATAATATTTTTCAAGAAAAAGACCATTGATCAGAGTAATGGTAAAGATCGAAAGCAGTAACAGACATATAAACACTACTGAAATCTGATGTTGCAGAGTATGAAATTTTTTATCTGTTTTTCCGTTTCCTGTCATTCGTCTACCTCAAACTTGTATCCCATACCCCATACAGTCTTTATATATTCACCTTTATCTCCCATTTTACTTCTGAGCTTCTTAACATGGGTATCAATCGTACGGGCATCTCCAAAGTAGTCATAATTCCATACAGAATTCAGGATCTTTTCTCTGGAAAGTGCGATTCCCTGATTCTCCAGAAAATATGTCAGAAGTTCAAATTCCTTAAAGCTCAGTTCCATAGGCTTACCATCCACAGTAGCCAGATGTGCTGCTTTATCTATAACAATGCCGCCTGCTGAAATTACATCTTCAGGATTATTCTGACCTGTACGTCTCAGAATTGCCTCCACTCTTGCAACAAGGATTTTCGGACTGAATGGTTTAGAGATGTATTCATCTACGCCCAGATCAAATCCAAGAAGCTCATCTCTCTCATCACTTCTTGCAGTCAGCATAATGATCGGAACTTTTGAGTTCTTGCGAATCTCACGGCAAACTTCCCATCCATCCATCTTCGGCATCATGACGTCCAGAATGATCAGTGCGATGTCCTTCTCCTCATAAAAGATATCCATGGCTTCTTCACCATTACCGGCTTCCAGTACCTGGAAATTCTTCTTTGTCAAGAAATCCTTTACCAGCTTTCTCATGCGGCTCTCATCATCCACCACCAGGATTTTTAATGTATCCATTTGATCCCCTCCGTTTTTCTTCATTATTTTCCGAAACAGTTTTTACTTTTTATTTATACTGTTTTCCGAGTATTGTTAAAATCCACGACTGTTCAGCGCCTTTACAGCCACAGCGCAAAATCCGGGAAAATCGCCCTCAGCAACAGATTTTATCTTTCATATGGTTACTATAGCAGAGATTTATGTAAGATTTGTGAACATATGACAGAAAAATTATAAGTATTGCTGTTCACAACACCAAATAGCCGTTACTGTTCACTCCGTTCTCAGTAACGTAGCCAAAATTCATTCCAAATTGCCTGCGGCAATGGAATTTTGGCTTGTATGTCTCGGGATTTTGGCATATTCATGCCAAAACACCTCGCGGGATAATGGTAAGTGAACAGTAACAAGCAGTCTCAAATATAAAAATCTTCTTGACAAATTCTGTTTTTATTTCTATACTGTTAATTAGTCGATATATCTTATATAATGAATGATATATCAATATTAAAAAGTGCTTTCGTCTCATCACCAGTGCTGTTTTATGAAAAAACAGCGTTGCAGACTCATTTTCAGGGCTTGTACTGGTTTCGACGGGGGCTTTGAAGTTGGGGAAGCCATCCGCAGACTCCCAGACTGCGTACCAACCGGGAAACTAAATATAAACGCAGACGAACAGTACGCGTTAGCAGCCTAATTGCTGCTCGTCAGCCCTGATGCACTCACACTTCAGGAATCTGACGTCGACCATGTGAGAAACCTTGCCGGGTAAGCTTTGCCCCGGTAGATGTATCATGAAGCTACTAAGGTTGTAAGCCTGTCGGTGGGCGTACATCCAAGGGAATGTTAAAACAGCGACTGTGATGGGAGATGCCTTAATGAATAGGCTTTCGGACGCGGGTTCAATTCCCGCCAGGTCCATAAAAAACATCCACAGGGTAATTCCCTGTGGATGTTTTTTATTCACCAAACTGTTGTGCACATTCTTTCAGCATTTCGCGGATTGGCAGATGGTACGGACATCTGGTTTCACATTTGCCGCATTCTATACAGGCGGAAGCCTTCACCGCAAGAGAACTGTAACGGTTTCTTGCCCAGTCTCCCAGCCCGTAACGGTTAAGATAGCCTGCGAACAGGAACACACCCGAAATATCGATTCCCACACTGCATGGAGCACAGTAATTACATCTGCGGCAGAAATTTGTGCCAAGCTGATTCCGTACTGTCTGAACTTCCTCCAGTTCTTTCTCGCTTAACGGGGAATCATCAAGACAGGCCTTTATATTCTCCTCGATTTCCTTCTCTTCCGCCATTCCCGGGATCACAATAGTAACGTTCTTATTCGAACAGACATAACGCAATGCCAGCGTTCCATTTTCAATTGCACCACCGGCCAGAGGTTTCATATCAATAAAGCCGATGTTTTTCTCCTCACATTTTGAGATCAGCTCTTCCCCCTGACTCTCTACAATATTATATGGAAACATAATAGTTTCCACCCAGTCAAGCTCCAGAGCCCGGGCAAAAACCTCAACAGAATGAGCGGTCAGACCAATATGTCCGATTTTTCCTGCTGCTCTTGCCTCCTGCAGTGCTTCAAGGGCACCACCGGCCGCCTGCACCTGATCAAGCTGTTCCATACTCGGATTATGCACCTGGTATAATTCAATATGATCTGTACGAAGATTATGAAGACTCTTCTCAATATCTTCAGCCATGGCTTCCTTTGTACGTGCCATGGACTTTGTGGCAATTATAAATCTGTCCCTGATACCTTCCAGTGCATATCCCAGATATTCTTCACTGACCGTATATCCTCTGGCTGTATCAATATAATTTACTCCCCGGTCTGCCAGCTTATGCAGCAGTGTCTTTGTTCCTTCCGCATCAATTTTCTGGATCGGTATCCCGCCAAGGCCCATTCTGGAAACCCTGAGACCGGTTTTTCCAAGTGTTACATATTCCATATTTTTTTCTCCTATTTTCAATCAGAGATAAAAAACTGCCACCGGATCTTACCGATGGCAGTTTTTATCTCTTTACATCTGTCGATCAGACAAAACAAACAACTGGTTTCATCCTGATTATACTCGAGAAAGATATTCTCCTGTTCTTGTATCGATTTTCAGTTTGTCGCCCTGGTTAACAAACAGCGGAACCTGAACCTGTGCACCTGTCTCTACAGTAGCCGGTTTTGTAGCACCCTGTGCTGTATTTCCGGCGAATCCCGGCTCTGTCTCAGTAACTTCAAGTTCTACGAACAGAGGAGGCTCAATAGCAAATACATTTCCGTTGTGGGAACAGATCTTAACCATCTCGTTCTCTTTAACGAATTTAAGAGAATCTCCAACCTGATCTTTTGTAAGACCAACCTGATCGTATGTCTCTACGTTCATAAAGTAGTACAGATCACCATCATCATACAGATACTGCATATCTACACGCTCAATACGTGCAGCCGGGAATTTCTCTGTTGGACGGAAAGACTTCTCAAGAACTGCTCCTGTAATAATGTTTTTGTATTTTGTTCTTACGAAAGCAGCACCCTTTCCTGGTTTTACGTGCTGGAATTCAACGATCTGACATACGTTTCCGTCAATTTCAAGTGTGATACCGTTTTTGAAATCACCTGCTGAAATCATAGTTATATTTCCTCCTTAATAGTACAGTTCAGCAATGCTGTGTCTTTTGACAACAACAGCCGTTCAAAGTGTGTGTCCCTCTCATGCTTTTCTCAGTTTTGTGACACACTCTTATTTAATTTTATAATATTCTGCTGTTTTTTTCAACTATTTTTTACACATGTTTTTAATTTTTCTTCAAGCTGACCAATCAGATCCTCAAATGGCTTGTCTCCTGTGATCATCTCAACATCTGCAAACTTTGTATAAACCGGATCGCGCTGTTTAAGAAGTTTCCTGATCTTATCTTCTCTGTCTTCTCCCTCGATCAGAGGATTGCTGCTGGAATTTTCCAGTCTCTTCTTCAACGTTGCATAAGATCCCTTCAAATATACTACAGTTCCCAGTTTTTTAATATATTTTGCATTCTGTTCCTGCATCGGAAGACCGGACCCCAGAGAAATGATCTTCTGTTCCGGATCATCGATCAGTGCCTTGATCACAGTTGTCTCAAGAGCTCTGTAAAATGGTTCTCCGAATCTGTCAAAGATTTCTTTCATTGTAAGGTTCATCTTCTTTGATACTACGCGGTCAACGTCTACAAAAGGAAGATTGAAATCTTTTGCCAGCCGTTTTCCTACTCTTGTCTTACCTGAACCCATAAATCCTATGATAACAATATGGTTCATGAATTCCCCTCCTCTTTGCGGTAAAAATATAGTACAATTCTTTCAAGATATCGTTTCAGTACGATCTGAATCTCTTCTTTCGGATTGAGTGGTTTCACCAGAATATTCCGGATTCCTGTGCGTTTCGCACCATATATATCAGTAAAGAGCTGATCTCCTATAAAAACTGTATTACTTCTGTCTGTCCCAAGAAGTTCCATTGCCCTGATATAATTTTTTGTTGAAGGCTTGTGTGCATTCTCGATAAACTGCGCTCCTATCGCATCATTAAAAGAAGAAACTCTCTCGTACTGGTTGTTTGACAGAAAACAGCATTTAAATCCAAGTTCCTTCAGATGTGCAAACAACGCACATGCTCTCTCATCTGCCGGTGCACCATGAGGTACCAGAGTATTATCTATATCAAACAGAAGTCCTCTGTATCCCTGCGCATACAGATCATCGAAGTTTATCACATAGGTAGAATCCAGATATTCATCCGGAAAAAAGCAATTAAACATCCGTAGTCATTTCCTTTATTTATATTTTTCTGAAAACAAGATCAGCGATAAGTGTCTAACAGTACGCTGTCCCCGAAATACTGAATCATTATGATCAGCGTTCATTAAGAGGAACATATACTGCCGGTTCCAGAACATTCTTATATGCCGGACGGATGATCTTATCTGCATTAATGAGCTCTTCCATACGGTGCGCACTCCATCCTACGATACGTGCAACTGCAAACATCGGTGTATATAATTCCAGTGGCAGATCCAGCATACTGTACACAAAACCGCTGTAAAAGTCTACATTGGCGCTTACACCTTTATAAATACGACGCTCTTCTGCAATTACTTCAGGTGCCAGACGTTCCACCATAGAATACAGGGCATAATCTTTCATTCTGCCTTTTTCCCTTGCCAGAGTTTCCACATATGCCTTGAAAACTTCAGCTCGCGGATCAGACACTGAATAAATCGCATGTCCCATTCCATAGATCAGTCCCTTCCGGTCAAATGCCTCTTTATGAAGAAGTCTCTTCAGATATGTCCGGACCTCGTCTTCATCCTTCCAGTCCTTAACTTCCTTCTTCATATCATCAAACATCCTGACAACTTTAATGTTGGCACCGCCATGCTTTGGTCCCTTTAATGAGCCAAGTGCTGCGGCAATCGCAGAATATGTATCAGTTCCTGATGAGGAAACCACATGAGTTGTGAATGTAGAGTTATTACCTCCGCCATGTTCCATATGAAGGATAAGCGCAATATCCAGGATCTTTGCCTCCAGATGTGAATACTTCTTATCCGGGCGAAGCATTCTCAGAATGTTCTCTGCTGTGGTAAGTTCTTTCTTCGGATTATGGATATAGAGACTCTTATCTTTAATATAATGGTTATAAGCCTGATATCCATAAACAGATAAAAGCGGAAATACACTGATCAGATTCAGACACTGTCTGAGCACATTTGGCAATGATGTATCGTCAGGGTTGGTATCATAAGAATATAAAGTAAGCACACTTCTGGAAAGCCCGTTCATGATATCCTTGCTCGGAGCCTTCATTATAACATCACGCACAAAATTTGTAGGAAGTGACCGCTGATTTGCCAGAAGCTGTGTAAAATCTGCAAGCTGTTTCTTATCCGGAAGACTGCCAAATAATAAAAGATAGGTAACTTCTTCAAATCCATATCTGTCATCTTCGATAAATCCCCTGGTAAGATCTTTGATATCATATCCTCTGTAGGAAAGACTTCCAGCACATGGAACTTCTTTGCCATCAACAATCTTTGTGGCTTTCACATTAGAAACCTGAGTCAGGCCTGCAAGAACCCCTTTTCCATTAATATCACGAAGACCTCTCTTCACATCATATTTTGCATACAGAGAAAGATCCAGACTTGTATGTTCCTTGCAAACCTCCGTCAGATTTTCAATTTCAGGTGTTACTTTGGTTTTAAATCCCGCCATGTAATAAATCTCCTTTCTTCACAATTCTCTCGATAATGATTCCCTCCTCGTTTCTGTCATCGCAACAATTTGTAGATGCACATCTCTGTAAATATTATAGCATTTTTTTCTCTTTCGGTCTACATCTTATATATTCTGTTTCTGAACATAAAAAATCAGATTGTTACTGTTCACTCCGTTCACAGTAACGTAGCCAAAATTCATTCCAGATTGCCTGCGGCAATGGAATTTTGGCTTGTATGTCCTGCGAAGCAGTTATTCGGTTATGAGCAAGTAGCGAAGCGGATTGCGAATATCCGCTTGACTTTCCATTTGCAGTTTCTTACGGATACATGGCAATATAAGAACCGAAACGCACAGTGCGAATTTACGCAGCTTTTATAAATATACTGTATTTTTTAGAAATTGCTATAAATTGTATGGATGATTTTTAACATTTTCTCATACTTGGCGGCATTTCGCAAGTACAAATTTTGTTCAAAAAATTTTCATAAAAAAATTTTCATTTGGCTCTTTCCATTTGTAACACTTTAGTGTATAATAACGTCGATTTAAAAAATAATTATACGATGGACGAGGAGGAAATCATAATGTCTTATACTGAAGAAGTATACGAAAGAGTCGTAGCACAGAATCCAAATGAGCCTGAATTCCATCAGGCAGTAAAGGAAGTTTTAGACTCCCTTAAAGTCGTAATCGACAAAAATGAAGAGAAATACCGCAAGCTTTCCATTCTGGAACGTCTTGTTGAGCCTGAAAGAATCATCTCTTTCCGAGTTCCGTGGGTAGACGATAAAGGTGTTGTACAGGTAAACAAAGGTTATCGTGTACAGTTCAACAGTGCGATCGGACCATACAAAGGTGGTTTAAGATTCCATCCGTCAGTAAACCAGGGAATCCTTAAATTTTTAGGTTTCGAACAGATTTTCAAGAACTCCCTTACAGGTCTTCCGATCGGTGGCGGTAAAGGTGGTTCAAACTTTGATCCTAAAGGAAAATCTGACAGAGAAGTTATGGCATTCTGCCAGAGCTTTATGACAGAACTTTCCAAATATATCGGTGCTGACATGGACGTTCCTGCAGGTGATATCGGTGTAGGCGGACGTGAGATTGGTTATCTGTACGGACAGTACAAGAGAAACCGCGGATTATACGAGGGTGTTCTCACAGGTAAAGGTCTTTCCTACGGTGGATCTTTGATCCGTACACAGGCTACAGGATATGGTCTTGTATATATGCTGAACGAAATGGTTAAAGCTAAAAACGACACAATCTCCGGTAAAACTCTCATCGTAACAGGTTCCGGTAATGTTGCCATCTACGCAGTAGAGAAAGCTGCCGAACTTGGCGGTAAAGTTGTTGCTATGTGCGACTCCAACGGATATATCTATGATCCGGAAGGAATCAAACTTGACATCGTTAAAGATATCAAAGAAGTAAAACGTGGACGTATCAAAGAATACGCAGATCGCGTAGAAGGCGCTACTTATACAGAAGGAAAAGGTATCTGGAACATCAAATGTGATATCTATCTTCCATGCGCAACTCAGAATGAACTTGACCTTGATGCTGTTAAGATCCTTATTGCAAACGGATGCAAATATGTTGCAGAAGGTGCAAATATGCCTACTACCCGCGAGGCAACTGATTACCTTATGGCAAACGGTGTAATATTTATGCCTGGTAAAGCAGCTAATGCCGGTGGTGTTGCTACTTCCGCACTTGAAATGTGCCAGAACTCTGCAAGACTTTCCTGGACAGCAGAAGAAGTTGATACAAAACTTCATCAGATCATGGTTGATATCTTCCATAAAGTTGATGATGCTTCCAAGCGTTATGATATGGAAGGCAACTATGTTGCAGGCGCTAATATCGCAGGCTTCGAGAAAGTTGTAGATGCTATGATCGCTCAGGGTATTGTTTAATTTATTTTAGTTAATTACCCCCATAAAAATACACATAAAGAGCCGGCGGGATATTATTCTCGTCGGCTCTTTATATTTGCCCGTAAATCCTTTCACACAGAGCATTCATACATTACTGTTCACACAGAACTCTTTTATTTAATTCATAAACTTCTTCAGCTCGTCCATAAAAGTACTGACATCTTTAAATTCTCTGTATACAGACGCAAAACGTACATAAGCAACTGCATCCAGATCTTTCAAATGTTCCATAACGATCTCACCAATTCTGGTGCTGGAAATCTCTTTCTCTTCGGTATTAAAGATTTCTCCCTCTATGGCATCCATCATCTCTTCAATCTTATCTATGGATATTGGTCTTTTATAGCAGGCTCTCAGAATTCCCGACTGAATTTTACTGCGATTATACTGTTCTCTGTTCTGATCTTTTTTGATCACAGTAAGCGGAATACTTTCCACCTTTTCATATGTGGTAAATCTCCTTCCGCAGGCATCACACAAACGACGGCGACGGATAGAATTGGTATCTTCTACCGGTCTGGAATCAACTACTCTCGTATTATCCTGATTACAAAATGGACACTTCATATGACGTCCCCCTTTAATTCGTATTACTGTTTTCTGCTTATGTACTATATACTTGATTCGGTTAAACGGCTACAAATACGTTACTGTTCACTCCATTCTCAGTAACACAAATACAAACAGTTATATATAGTTTTATTATACTGTATTTCTATTTAAGGTGTCAATAAAAGGACTTGCATAAATTTTTGCAAAAATACATAAATTGTTATCAAACGCATATCAGATTCTGAAAGCATTGGCACGACAGTCTGATTTTAACCGGAAGGACTGTATCTGATTTATGAAAATCTGTGAATTAAAGCAAAAAGAAGTAATTAATATCTGTACCTGCCGCAGTCTCGGATGTCCCATTGATGCGGAATTTGACTGCAAAAGCAGTCAACTCACCGCCCTTATACTTCCAGGCCCCGGAAGATTCTGCTGCCTGTTCGGACGTGATAATGAATATATCATTCCCTGGGAATGTATCAGCCAGATTGGGGACGATATCATCCTTGTGAAAATAGACGAAGAAAAATGTTTCCATAAAGGCTGATATTTCACCGCAGAGAATTGTCAAGGACCTATATTTTTTATATTTTCCCGGTCAAAGTATAAATCCACTGCTATATGAGAATCATTCTTACTGAAGTATATGACAACTATTCGGCAGCCACTGTCCTTTTTTTATTTCCTGAAATGATTTCGGAGGATCCTGGCTCATATCTGCGAATAGTCGGTTTACATCCAGAGATAATAAGGAGGATTCAATAAGATGGCACTGAACAAAGTTGAAATCTGCGGAGTCAATACGTCGAAACTTCCTGTTCTTACAGCAGAAGAAAAAGCGGAACTGTTCAGACGGATCAAAAACGGCGATGAACAGGCACGTGAATTGTACATTAAAGGAAATCTACGTCTTGTTCTCAGCGTAATACGACGATTTCAGAACAGCAGTGAAAATGCCGATGACCTTTTTCAGATCGGATGTATTGGTCTGATCAAGGCCATTGACAACTTTGATACCACTTTACAGGTAAAATTTTCCACTTATGCAGTTCCAATGATCATAGGCGAAATCAGGCGATATCTCAGGGATAACAACAGTATCCGCGTCAGCCGTTCTCTTCGTGATATTGCATACAAAGCAATCTATACCCGCGAAAATTATATGAAGCAGCACCTGAAAGAACCTACAGTTACCGAAATTGCACAGGAAATTGGTATCGAAAAAGAAATGATCGTATATGCCCTTGATGCTATCCAAAATCCTGTGAGTCTCTTTGAACCGGTCTATACAGAAGGCGGTGATACTCTTTATGTCATGGATCAGATCAGTGACAAAAAAAACAAAGAAGAACGCTGGATTGAAAATCTTGCTCTCCGCGAAGCTATGCAGAGGCTGAACAGCCGCGAAAAGCATATCATAGAACTGCGCTTCTACGAAGGAAAGACGCAGATGGAAGTAGCTCAGGAAATCGGCATCTCCCAGGCACAGGTCAGTCGTCTCGAAAAAAATGCACTGAAATCCATGCGTAATTATCTGCGTCCATAAAATGATAATTCAAGATCCGTATTCAGAAAAGCAGCCTGGCCCAATACCTGCCAGACTGCCTTACATATCTTTTAAAATATACCGTTTTCCGCCTCTTTCCAATGAGGTTCTGATCCGTCTGTGAAGCTTTAATGAAGCTTTAACACTTCAACAAATTCTGCCAGTTTTCTATATTAAATATCTGCTTCACATCCAGAGCCCCTGACATTGCAGGAAAGAACTTCTTCATATCAGTAAATACCAGAGCATAGTCGAACTTTGACATTCCGATCATCCTGCGAAGCTCACGCCTGTAAAAATCCAGAAGCATCTCCGGCACTTCTGTTTTCTTAGATTTCATAAACTTTTTATGACATACATATTCTTCGTCCGTAGCCGGGTAGGAACGCTTCCAGTATAAAACCCTGATTTCTTTTGGCAGACTATCCAGTTTCTCAGAAGACTCCTCTTCTTTTGCACCATTCCCGACCAACGTCACATCAAAATGCTCATAATCCACTTTGTTCAGAAATTCATAGAATGCCTTTGTCTCCTGTGTATCACTGAAATCTCCTGCATATACCAGAAGTTTTACTTTATCTGTCTGATTCAGATATATCGGATTTACCGGTTCTTTTCCATCAAGCAGGACTTCTGCTATACGTTTGCATGCTTTTCCATCATCTCTCGGACATATCTGTTCTCTTGCTTTTTCATACTTCTCTTTACAGGAAGCAGCCACTCCCGGAAGATCCTTCAGAAGTTCACCAAGCTTCTCAGGGGTAGACACTGCCGGTCCCGGAAGTTTGTCAAATCCGAAGTACAGACCTCTGTAATCTTCAAAATTCTCCGCATCCGGCACATAAAACAGAATCGGTTTTCCTGTCAGCATGAAATCATAAAAAATACTGGAATAATCAGAAATCAGTACATCTGTCACTGACAAAATCTCATTTGTATCCATTGTTGCAGGAATAAATTTTGTCTGCGCATCACCAGGTTCCATGGCATTCTCTTTCATATAGTGATATACGATCTGATGAAGCTTGACAAATATCTGATATTCATTTGTATCTATACTGTTCTCCATTACATTGATCAGCTTATAGACATCCTGCAAATCTGTATCCGGACGGCTGTATTGTTCGCCTCTCCATGTCGGTGCATAAAGAATAATCTTTTTATCTTCCTTTACGTCCACTCCGCAATCCTTAAGTTCCTGTATCACTTCTGCTCTGTCACTGTCAAAAAGCTTATCATTACGCGGGAAGCCCTCTTCCAGCACTGTGCCTTCATACAGATTCTGCATTTTATACGAATCTTTGTATGCTGTCTTTGTCATATAAGGTCCGGAGGAAACTATATAATCTGCACTGAGCAGATTTCTTGCTGTATTTCCCTGAGAAATATTTGCTCCCGGAATATCAAATCCCATATTCTTCAGAGGAGTTCCATGCCAGGTATCGATCAGTACCTGACCTTCTCTTTTAAGGAAATAGCTTGGAAAGCTTACATTATTTACCAGATATTTCACTGTCGCAAGTTCCTTACAGTATTCCTTTGATTTATATTTTACAAATCGCACGTTCGGGTATTGTTCGTATTTTTCAATCTGTTTTCTGTTATCCTCGAAGTCCTCAAGCACCCAGATATGGGTATAATCCTGATACTCTTCTTTTTCAAGAAGATACAAAAACAGAGCATAAGGATTACAGATCATACCACGTCCGCCAAAAGCTTCATAAAGAATTGTATTATCTCTTATCTGGTATTCCTTTACAAACTCGGCATAGCTGGTTCTAAGCGGATATTTCTCCCTGCACTCCAGAATCTGTTCTTCATTTTTCATATAAAAGGTCTTGATTCCCATTACACGATTAAAAAGACGATTCCACTCTTTAACTGCCTTCTCAATGGCAAAGTCCTCAGATTTCCAGATTGCATTTCTGGACATCTCTCTGCGGAGTTCTTCATCATGTGCCAGCTTCAGCATCGCATCTGTAAATTTCTTTGTATCAAAAGCTTCCGGCAGGTATCCTGTTTTTCCATCATCGATGATCAGATCCATCGCTCCTGTATGGAATGCGATGACAGGAAGACCAAATTCAAAGGCTTCCATGATAACCATCGGCCATCCTTCCCACCTGGACGGAAGAAGGAAAACAGAAGAATTCAGATAATACTTCTCCGGCTCATTTGTATAACCGACAAAATTAACTCTGTCCTCAATACCACGTCTCTTTGCATCCGCCACAATCTGATTCCAGAGATCACCGGCTCCGATAATATCCAGCTGCCATTCATCATCCTGCTTACAGAACTCTTCAAAAGATTCCATCATCAGATCAAGACCCTTGGCATATACAAATCGTGTAGCCATAAGGAAACGCTTGGATTTTGGATCGCATTTTCTCTCACTCACGAAGCTTCGGGGATTAATTTTAACTTCTGTATCAATATCCAGAAATTTTTTGTAATCGCGCTTATCATAGTCACTGAGAACAATGTATCTGTCCAGCTTCGGCAGATATTCCTGAAGCAGACATTCCTGTTTCCAGAATACGACATTAGGAACATCAAGATATCCGGCATAACAGTTATGCTGCCATCCGATTGTCTTTGCATTCAGCTCCGGCGCCAGCATACCCAGACGAAGGCTTAAACTTGCAGTTGTGATAATAATATCATAATTCTGCTCATTTAAATATTTTACCCATTTTTCTCTGGTCTTTTTCGGGAAAATCGCATCTGCCAGAATATCATTATATTTTTCTTTATTAAAAATCCCATATTTGGCATTCAGTTTCTGAACAAGATAACGCCAGCAGAAAGCCGGTGTATGATGTCGATTGACAAACTCATTATTATCAATAAAGTCAACCTTGATATCCTCACTCATATGATACATATTCCGGTCTTCTTTAAATCTGTCCTGATATACCATGATCGTCACATCATGCTCTTTTACAAGTTCATTCGCAAGAAGTGTGACAACTCGCTTAGTTCCGCCAAGATCAAATATCTTGGTGCACCAAATACATATTTTCATTTATCTTTTTCTCCTGTTATGACTTTCTGATATCTGTATCCTATAGCAATTCCATAAAATAATGCAATCAAGACAGTTCAGCAGAGTGTGAAGGACAAGGAAGATATCTGCAGGCGTGCTGACGCACGGCAAAGATATCTGACGCAGGACTTCACGCTATGATGGACTGGATTGTTTGCAGTAATTTATGGAATTGCTATAATATCATTACATTGTAATGTTAAAATAATCCAACACACGCTGGCAGTAATTGTCACACACATTATGTGTTTTTGCTCTTACACTGGCACGCTGTTCTTTATAATTATCTTTTCCGTTTTTAATATCCAGGATGAAATTCTCAAAATCCTGCATATTATACATATGTTCGCCAGGCATATATTCCAGCGGATCATCAAACACCCATCCTCTGGATTCCGTATAAGCCTCATAATCATCCAGTGTGAATCCAAGCGGTCTGTCTAACAGCAGATAATCGATCGCAACAGAAGAATAGTCAGAAACCAGCGCATCCGAACAGTTGATAAACTCATAAAGCTGCAGTCCGTTATCCGCAAGATCTCTGTTCTCCAGATAAACAATATTGGTAAGGACATTCTCACCAAAATCATAAGGTACCTGAAGGTAATGCTTCTTGATAACAATAAGAATATGATTCTCCTTACAGAACTTATTCAGTTCCAGAAGCTTATCTGCATCATCAATGATAGGAATATTGAATTCATTATTTAAGGTTTCCTCGTTCAGACGCTCACTGGAAGCATGTCTGTAGGTTGGCATCCACAGGATCAGTTTCTCGCTGTCTGTTTCCTTCAGAAGTTTCTTTTTATATTCATCTGCACGTTCACTGCCCTTAAGCATCATATCATAACGGGGATATCCAAACGAGAGCAGTTTTTTGGAAGTACATCCAAAAAATTCCATTTTGGTCTTAATGAAAATGTCCCCCGGTACCAGACAATAATCAAAGAAAACCTTACGCCCGTTCTTATTTGCCTTGTAACCACAGCCATGCCAGAGATCGATAAAGAGCTGATTTCTTCTCGACATACCAATCCAGTTAAAAGCCTGGGTGTAAAAAATATATTTTGATGTCAGTGCATATTTATATGCTTCTGCTCTTCGGATCGTGGAACCTTTCTTAAAGTTCTGCACAAATTTCACATTTTCAAACTGATATTCTTTATATTTAGACGGTTCATGGACCAGCCATACAATCTCATACTTTTGGTTGTATCCTTTCTCAATAAGATAGTCAAACAAAGCACGACCATTATCCGTAAAATCATCATTTGTTTCAAAGAGCATTCTATTCTCTACAAGTGCAGGGGGGAATTTCTTAAGGCGTCTGATCTTGCGATTATCATATAATCCATAGGTCACAGTTGCCCATGTCTCCTGCAACATGGCTTTTCTTCCCTTTTGAACTCTGACCTTGTTAATCTTGTTAATGGATTTTTTCAGTTTTTTTATTTTCTTTTTTATTCTTTTTTTCATATCTGGCTCCCTAGAATTCTTTTAATTTCTCACGAAGCATCGTTGAGGATGTATCTTTGGTATATGGCAGAAATACCAGCTTAGCGCCCAGTTCTTCCATTTCTTTTCCAGTCTTCTCCCAACGTGCATTGCCCTTCCAGTCATCTCCAATATAGATTTCATTAAAGTGGACTTTTTCCCATACCTGCTTTTTGTCCAGGGTTGTCGTCACGATCACCTCATCAACATATCTGATGGCCCGTACAATCTCTGCCCTTTCTTCCAGCGGAACGATCGGTCTTTTGTTTTTATATGACTCTACCAGATCATCCGCATTCACACCGACAATCAGATAATCGCAATGTTTTTTTGCATTTCTGATCAGGTTCAGATGTCCTATATGAAACATATCAAAGGTTCCCTGTGTATATCCTATTTTTTTCTCCATTACATTCTCCCTGTTTTATTGCATTAATAGATAACTGTTCTCTTCGCATTCATATAACAGCTACAATTGTAAATAATCTGCAAGCCTTTTGCAATAGTTTTCTGTTTTATTGTGCATCTGTTTCAGATTCTTTGCTCTCTCCTGCCGGTAACTGTCTGTTCCATCAGTCAGATGTTTCATAAATTTTCTGATATCACAGGCATTATAGATTTTCTCACCCGGCATATATTCCAGCGGATCTTCAAATACAAATCCCCTTTTTTCTTTATATATATTGTAATCCGCAAGCACATATCCAAGCGGTCTGTCCAACAGCAGATAATCTACTGCCACTGACGAGTAATCAGAGAGCAGACCGTCGCTGATCCCTATCAGTTCATAAAGTTTTATCTGTTTTTTCTCCAACAGGGCTTCCGCAACATAACGTATATTGGTAAACTCCTGTTCATTCTCATCCCATTCCGTCTGAAGCGGATGCTTCTTTATGATCAGAATAATCTCCTGCTCCCTTAGATAACTGTCCAGTTCTTTCAGCTCGTTCATATCCTGTATTGCCGGAAGCTGACAGGGAAGCTCAATTTCATTTTCCGCACACCCTCCCAGATCACTTTTTCTGAAAGTCGGCATCCACAGAACAGCTTTTTTCCCTTTCCATCCGAACAGACTGTCCAGAATTTCATCCTTACTCATTGACGGATGCAGCATCCAGTCATATCTGGGATATCCCATCATTAACAGCCTGTCCGGTTCGCAGTTCCATAGTCCGGATTTCGTTTTCACAAATACCGGTCCGGGAACAAGTGCATAGTCAAAATCAGGCTTTATATTCTGTTTTTTCTTTCCCTGCTCTGCATCTTTATAACCGCACCCATGCCACAGATTTACAACTGTCTGTCCTTTACACCGATACTTGTTCAGTCCTGCACTATTATGAGAATAAAAGAAAAATCCGGCTGTAGCACCATAATAATATGCCAGCGGACTGCTCCATCCATATTTATTTTCAGCAGTTACAAATTTTACATTTCCGGTATTCTGATTTCTGAATTTTCTTTTTTCAGAGACCAGCCAGATGATCTCATATTTTTTATTATACCCGGAACTTATAAGATATTCATAAAAAGCTTCTGGATTATCTGTGCAGTCCATCATTTCCCGATTTTTAAACACAAGCCGGTTTTTCTTTACTTTTCCAAAACGCACAGTCAACTTTCCAATGACCTGCTGCTCTGTTTTTGTCATAAAACGACCGATATAGTGCAGGATCATTCCGAAAAAGCCCAGCCTTTCCGTATATTTTTTAATCGCACTTTTTGTCATACATGCCTCCGGAATCTTTGTAAGATAATTCAAATGCAGACTTTTCGGGAAGGATACTCTCAAAAGAATCTTTGATATTTCTTTTCTGTTGTCTGAAATCTCCTATATTTTCCGTATCATTTATACACAATATTTTACACTTCTGATTTCTGAGTACATCATGTATCTGCCGGTCGTGAAGACCTATGGTAAAAAATTTCCCGATTTTCGGTGATTGAGGTTCATATTTTCCCTCCATATACTGCCAGTATTTCATCACATACTGATTTACATCCCCCCGAGAACGGAATCGTGTCCTGCATACTCTGTCCAGCACTTCGCCTTCTTCCCTCCACACTTCTTCAAAGGTACTCTTCAAAAAAGAGCTTGAGATATGAGAATATTTAAAACTGGAAAACTCCCTGTACGGAAGCATCAGCATATTTCTGAATACCATTTTTCCATATGCAGGATGAAACCATTTTTTCCAGTTTCTGCCAATCACTTCTCTCTTTGAATAATGCATATTTACAAGTGCCGCATTGTTCATAAGAATGCAGGCAAACGGATTATTGATATCATCCTGTACCAACGCTGTTTCTATACAATAGTCTCTTGGAAGACCATTTCTGAAAAAGTCTTCCGGTTCCATTTTATTTATGATGAAGGTATCATCATTAAAATATACAAACTGTTCGGATAAACCTCGGATCCGATGCATATTCAGTTCAATGGGATGACTGCTGAATGTGGGCAGATACTGCTTCGGAATATAATCCTCGTGTTTTACAACTGTCAGCTTCGGATGATCTGTATTCAGCCAGGAAGGGATATGCCCCCATGTCACAAAATATATATGATTCACCCATGGAGCAAATTTTTCAACACCTCTGAACCAGTACTGCAGATTTTCCCAGTCCCGAAATCTGCTGTCCTGTGTCTGGTCATTTTTAATTCCCAGATACTCATTTCTCTGCTTTATCCAGGCTGAGTCTGATCCATCCACCCATGGCAATACAAAATCAATCTTGTCCATCTGTAATTTACCTCGTATGATAATATAAATCTTTCAAACGTTTTGCCTCTGTCTCAATGTTAAAATGCGCATCTGACAGCCGCATCTTTATCAGATCAGCCGCTTCTCTGTTCATAGAACTCATTGCCATCACTGCTGCCGCCCACTGTATATTATCTCTGTCAAGTGACAGCCGTCTGACTCTCTCAGGAAAAACAACTGCCTCCTCAGACACCGCCTCTGACATTACGCAGGCAAGTCCATTTGCCTGGGCTTCAATAAGCGCAAATGGCACACCCTCAAAAACAGACGGAAACAGAAAAACATCCATAGCAGATAAATACCTGCGGATATTCTCCTGTTTACCGGCAAAATATACCTTATCTTCCAGTCCTTTCTGCACTGTTTTCTCTTTTATCTCTTTGTACAGACCTTCCTTTGGACCTACCAGACACAGCATCACATCTTTTTTTTCGGAAACGATCTGTTGGAAAATATCAAGCATTCTGTCATGATTCTTCGGAATATCAAATCTTCCTACATGACCGATCACTGTTTTATTTTCCCATCCCAGTTCCTTTCTGAGTGAATCTCTGTCTTTTTCTGAAAAACTGAACTTCTCTGCCTGAATGGCATTATTGATCAACGTAACCTGACCGCTTTGGAAAGCTTTATCTCCAAACAGCCACCTGCCCGCCATTTCTCCGCATGCAATCCTGTCAGTAGCATATTTTGCAATCTTTGGTCTGTTCCAGTTGTCCATGATTTTTCTGATCAGTCCGGGACAGGAAGAGCTGTGGCTGTGCGCAATTATCTTTGGCACTTTCATTGTATGAGCCACACGTAACGGAACAATATTTGCAGCTGAAAGCATATTTACATGTACTGCATCATATTTTGTTTCTTTTAATATTTTTTTCAGTTCTTTTATATAGCCCTGATAGTTCTTTTTTACATTTGGAATATAGTAGATCCTTCCACCCAGTTTCCTGATTTCCTCTTCATATGCAATTTTATCATACATACACACAAAATCAAACTGTATATCCATATGCACCAGAACTCTATAGTAATTCATCACAAATGCTTCCAGACCTCCGGCAACATTTCCCATTCCAATCTGCAGTATTTTCATGATACGCTCTCCCATCCGTCACTATTGTCCACTCTGAATCCTATTGCGATCCTCTCGAAAAATCATTCCCGTACCGCATAATGTTCCGTCACCTTTTTCTTTAACAGCCGTATCAGTTTCTGATATCCTGTAATCTTCTTAAGAAAATCCAGGCAGTAACTGATTCCCAGCGAAATCACAAGAACTGCAACAGGAATCAGCCAGAATTTTTTTAATGCAAATACATATTTTCCCAGAGAATCTCTCACAAATGTATGTACCAGCCAGATGTTCATGGAATGCTTGCCCAGATACTGAAGGAACAAGGATACAGGCGTAATCCTGAACAAATATTCAACGCAAAAGAGAATCAGCAGGAATGGAACAAGTGCATACCGAAATTCCCAGAAAATTTTCAGGTCGATTTTATGGTACAGGAAAAGGCCGGCACACAGTAAAGCAGACAAACAGATGAATTTTAATTTTTTCCGCCTGTATTCATGCAATTTTTGAAAGAAATTATATTTACAGCATAACATTCCTGCCACAAATATCAAAAGAAATGAATATGGCTTTGAGCCTCCCTGAAATCCAATACCTAAAATTCTCGGAAGCAAAAAGATAACTGCAATACAGAATATGCCTCCAAATTTCTCAATCGTCCCATCTAACAGAGGAAGCAATATAATAAATACAAACGCAGCACTCATATACCACCATGCCCCGTTAAGACTTTCAGTCTCCAAAAGTCTGGAGATTCCCAGTATATCTGCAAATACGGCGAATCCTCTTTCATAAAAGTTTTCTCCCCACTTGCTCAGATCCTTAAGTCCAAGTCCAAAGTAAATAAGATAGGATACAGCTGCAGTAAACCAGAATCCGGACATAGTGGAAAGAAGATGTCCGGATATCCATTCTGATACTGCATACTTTTCTTTATTTTTCATTTTAGCCGAATATCCATACATCAGCCCGTAACCGGATACAAATGCAAATATTGCCACGCAGATCTTACAGCATTCCGCAATAGCAACAAGCTGTTCTGTTGTCAGCCCGCACAGATCCACCTGATATCTTTCGATTCTGTCTGCAAGACGGTAGCAGTGGTGAAAGATCAGCAGTAACACTGCAAGACCTTTTAAAGCTGCTGAATCTTCTTTTTTTAATCCGTTTGTCATATACTCCTCCGGATATTTCTGACTTCTTAAATTTTTTCTCTGTCAGACAGATATCTCTGTCTGTCCCTGTCAGTTAGTCATTTTCTCATACTGTTCAGAAATCGTATCAATATCTCCGTAAGCGATCAGTTTTCCTTTTTCAAGGATCATCGCCTTATTACAGATTCTCTGAACCTGTGCCAGAGAATGAGAGACAAACAACACTGTTACACCCGAATCAAACATGCTGAGTACTTTCTTCTCACTCTTCTTACGGAATTTCGCATCACCTACAGATAATACCTCGTCCAATATCAGAATTTTGGGAGAAACCACTGTAGCAATCGAGAATCCAAGTCTGGATTTCATACCTGATGAATAGTTCTTGATCGGCACATCAATAAAATCCTTCAATTCGGAAAATTTCACGATCTCATCATACTTCTCATCAATAAATTCTTTGGAATATCCAAGCATTGCTCCGTAAAGATAAATATTTTCCTTTCCTGTATACTGTTGATCAAATCCTGCCCCCAGTTCCAGAAGCGGAACCATCTTCCCATGTTTTGTAACTGAACCTTCTGTTGGTTTGAAAACGCCTGCGATAACCTTAAGAAGAGTACTCTTTCCTGCACCATTCAGTCCGAGGATTCCTACCCTGTCTCCTTTTTCCACTGTAAAGCTCACATTCTGCAAAGCCCAGAATTCATTATATTTAATCTCTTTTTTAATTGACTTAATAATATAATCTTTCAGACTGTCTACTTTCTCTTTGCTGAGATTAAATTTCATACTCACATTATCAACAATAATCGCTGGTTGTTTGCTCATTTTTTCTCCTTATTTTTCAAAAATAATTCGTTCCGCTGCCCTGCAGCTTTCTGTCTCAGTTCTCAGATGTAAAGAATAAAATCATCCTGTTTCTTCTTGAAGCAGAATAATCCAATCACCATTGCCACAACGGAAAAGATAAGTGCATATGCAAAATAATGAATATTCATCGCTTTTCCAAATACTGAACATCTGAAAATATCAATCACACAATACAATGGGTTATATTTCAGTATCCATGCCCATCCACTCTTCAAAAGCTTTTCAGGATAATAGAAAATCGCACATGTATACATAACCAGCATAAGTGCTACAGACCAGAGATATTCCATATCTCTGAAAAATACACCTATTGTTGCCAGGATCATTCCGCATCCATATGACATAATAAGAATCAGTATCAGTGCGATTGGTGCCTGAAGCAGATAGAACGTAGGCTTTACACCAAGTATCACACTCACCATTGCCAGTACGATCAGTGAGATCAGAAAGATCACATAGTTAAAAAGCACACTGGACAGCGGATACAAATATTTGGGTACATATACCTTTTTGATCATTGCCGAGTTCTGACGTATAGATTTCAAAGCGGCCTTGGTGGACTGTGAAAAGAAACTGTACAGGAGTCGTCCGGTCAGGATATATACAGGAAAGGTCCTGTCTGTATTTCCATACAAAGTACCAAATACAATTGTAAGCACGATCATGGTAAGCAGCGGCTCCAGCATAGACCATATCATTCCCAGATAAGAACGTCTGTATTTCAGCTTAATCCCTTTTTTTACCAGTTCTGACAGAAGAAACCGGTATTGCATAAAATTATCAACGTATTTTTTCATGTCCTCTCCATTATTTCTGTTTTTTATTTCATTTTATAATTCTTTTGTGCAGAAATCTGTTATCGTCAGGCGGATATTTGCAATCCGCTTCGCAGTTTATTTTCTTTTTGCCGGACAACTGTCTCTACACAAAACAAACCATCTTGTACTGTATCATATTCTCTGATGTCTTGCAACCGGTATCCGTAATTTTGCGCAAAATAAAATCCCAATCTTTCCTGTCATTTTATGGTTATCCCATAAAATAATATAAAAGATCAGGATTTTTATATGTCATGCCAGTCAGTTAAAATGATCCACTGGAACCCCCATGCGTCTCACCCGAAGAACTTGTATGGGTACTGCTTCCACCGCCACCGGAACTTTCTTCCTTCGGCTTCGCCGTACGTGTGACCTGATGATACAGAAATATATCCCGGCTTCTGTTAATATGAAGACTTCCGTCTTTCATATAATCTGCTGCATCCGGCTTCATATGTACAGTCTTCATCCGGCTTCTCATTACTCCGGTTACGATCAGCGCGATCACAAATCCGACCACAAGCGAAATGAGAAATATCATATAAAAAGGGATGGTTTCCTCCGGCAGATTTTCTACATCGTACGGTTCTCCGCTCTGTGCCTGAATGATAAATTCTTCGCACAGATCAGCAAACTTCATAAAGCCCTCATAATACTCACCATCGGATAAATATGACACAAAGTTATCCGTCATATATTCCTGTCCTGCATCAGTAAAAATCTGAATAGCCTCTCCATGTGTGGAGATACACCGCTTACGTTCTGACATGGTTATCAAAAACAATATACCACTCTTGTCCTCTCCCATGCCATAGTCATTATAATCAAAGAAATCATCTGCATAATCCTGCGGAACTGCACCATCCAGAGTCTCCTCTGTGACAACCACAACATCACAGCCGTAGTCCTCGCTGACCTGATCCAGTTTCGCCTCCAGTTCTTCTTTCTGCCCATCATCTAACAGATCTGCAAAATCTGCCAGCCTTTCTGTATGCACTTCTTCTGCCGCATAAACATTTTCTGAAAATGCTTCCGTCACAAATCCTGTTGTACCTGATACAGTAAGGACAGAAGCCAGAAATACAGGTATGATCTTTTTCTTCAGCATATCTTTCGTCCTCCCCTAAAAAATCAGCAGTCCGGCAAGGCACAAAACAACCGTAAATACAGCGGTCAGTCCGGCAAGCCATTTCAAATAAATTCCCCTGTCAATCGGAAGGTCTCCTGTCATTTTTCCGGTTTGTCCGTTCATTGCAAATATATATTTCTTATCTTTCCATGTTGTATTCAGAATCCATACCGGATACAGTGCATACTGTGCTTTTCCGCCTGAAATATTTACGTTTGTATTTTCGGGAACAACAGAAGCATAACCCTTCACTGTATCTGCCAGTACTTCCTCTGCGCTCTTTTTCATACGGTCATGTGCCCTGTTGATGCTCTCTTTTTCACTGACATCATACTTATCTGCCAGATATCCGGAAAGATATGCGGTCTGAAAATCCACAGACTCTGAAATTTTAAATGGTTCAATGGATTCCATCAAATCATCTGCCATCTTTTCTGATCCATCTACAGGTACAGAAACGAATGTCATCTCTCCGCTTCGCTCCACAGAATAGTAGCTGGTCTCCGTATAATCATAATCATGGTCACTCCACATTCTTACCTTTGTCGCCTTATAACGCACATCAGCATCAACATCCCCGTCAAAAAGCCAGAACGGAACATATAGCCCCTTAATCTCATCAATATGATTTTCCCTGCGAAATGCTTTTGGCAAAAATGTTCTTCCCTTAATATGCCTGTAATATGCTTCTTTTGCCGCTTTCTTATCCAATTTGAACGGAATCACCAGATCCGGCCTTAATGCACCTTTAAACTTCTCTGTCATAATTACGGGATTTCCACAATACGGACAATTTGATGCTCCTGTATTCTCATCTGCGATAATCTCACCACCACAGGACTGACAGGTATAGACATTCATTCCATCTGTCTCACCTTCCTGCCATTCTCCACCGGCATCTGTCTGCCATCCTGACAGATCATCCTGCTGTCCGGCTTCACGCTCCATCTGCGCATCCAGTTCTTTTAATGTCTCAAGTTCAAATTCTGTATCACAGTATGGACACTTCATTTTCTGGGACTTACTGTCAAATTCTATTGCACCGCCACAGGCAGGGCATTTATATTCTCTCAGATCAGACATAGACATTTTTCCCCCTGCTGTATTTTACTGTCTTGGCTTTCCACATTCTGCACAGAACTTTCCTGTATTTACCGCACCACAGCTGCATGTCCACTTTCCGGTCGGTCTTGGGCTTCCGCATTCAGAACAGAATTTACCGGTATTTACTGCGCCGCAGCTGCATATCCACTCTTCCCGCTGCGGTTTCGGTTTACCACATTCAGAGCAGAATTTTCCTGTATTCTCTGCACCACATTCACATTTCCATGTTCCTGCCCCGGATGCCGGCTGCATATTCTGTGCTGCCTGTTGCTGTGCTGCCTGCTGCTGTGCCCCCATCTGATAGAGATTCTGCATATTCGCTCCACCTGCCTGGCCTGCCATGCCCATTCCCATAAATCCGGTCATGGCACCTGCAGTGTTGGAGGCTGCTGATTTCATTGCATCTGCCTGAGCACCGGCAAGTGTCGCTGCTGCCATAGTCGGATCTCTGAGAATGGCATTCTTCTGTGCATCTTTGATAAGCTGTGCATCCTCTTCCGGAAGAGTCACAGGATTCATGGCAATGGAAACAACCGCAAGACCTCTGGTCTGCTGCCATTTTTTCGTAAGGGCTTCATTCATGGCATCGCATAATTCCAGAACATGTCCCGGAATGGCACTTGGACGGATCTGAAGTTCTGAGATTTTTGCAAATGCAGGCTGAAGAGCACTTACAAATTCTGTCTTTAACTGAACTTCAATTTCTTCTCTGTCATACTGCTGTTCAACATTTCCGCACACATTTGTATAAAACAGGAGCGGATCGACAATCTTATAAGAATATACTCCATTACAACGCACAGATACATCTATGTCAAGACCGATATTTCTGTCAACTACCCGGAATGGGATTGGATTTGCTGTTCCGAATTTATTATCTACCAGTTCTTTTGTATTAAAATAATAAACCCTCTGGTCTTTGCCTGTATCGCCGCCAAATGTAAAACGCTTCTTTACTGTATCAAAAGTCCTGTGGATCCCCTCTCCCAGACTTCCGGCAAAAATACTTGGTTCTGTGGATGCATCATAGGTAAACTGTCCGGGTTCTGCACAAACCTCCACAACCTTTCCCTGTTCTACGATGATCATACACTGACCATCTGCAACAGCAATTCCGGAACCGCTTGAAATAATATTATCGCTGCCTTTTTTGTTGGAAGAACGTCCGCCTACTCTCTTCTCACCCTTTACAACCAGAACATCTTTATCTATTGCATCGCAGTAAAAAAACTCCTTCCACTGATCTGCCATTGTTCCGCCAAATGCACCGGCTGCTGCTTTGATCAATCCCATAATTTATATCTCCTTCCTGATTACATATTATTTTATACATATTTCTTACAGATATTTTCTACCCATATTTCCTGTTAGTGTGCCGACAAGTTGATTTCTCGAACAATCTTGCGTCTAAATTTCTTATTTTGTGGGTAATTATGTGTGTTTTTTTACAATATAATATTTTTACAGTTACAAATTGATATTTATAAGTTCATCATATCATACATTTTCCGAATTGTCATGCGCAAAAACTCCTCTTTTCTGTCATTTTGCAACATATGAGTACATAAATCGCTGCTGTCCACTCCACAGTAACTATAATGCGACGCGCAGTTATTCAAAAGTTCATGAATAGCAATATACACTTACAATGTATGAAATCTATAAATTCTTTTTTAATTTCAATATATTTTTCCCGTCTGCATATTCATATGAAACCTCATCCATCATTTCCTTAACCAGAAAAATTCCAAGCCCCCCGATTTTTCTTTTTTCTATATCCAGGGTAACATCCGGATCTTTATTTTCTAATGGATTATAAGGAATGCCTTTGTCTATAAACGTCAGTTCCAGTCTTTCAGGAAAATTCTTTATTTCAACCTGTACAGTTGCCTCTCCGGTTTTTGGCGTATAAGCATAATAGGCAATATTGCCAAATATCTCATCTATCGCAATATCTATCTCCATCTGTACTTTTGCAGAACATCCATTTGCTTCCAGTATGGAATTTACAAAATCTGTAATTACCGCTATATTCTCTATTTTTGCTTCTTCTGTAATACTTTTCAAATCCACTTCTCCTTCCTTCATTCAGTTCAGGTAAATAGAATCCTCCTTTTCGCTGTGCAGTTCTGTATCTTTACAGCCACAGTCATTCGATTGACAGTATGTCTGCAAATCCCGTAATATCGAATACATCCTGTATGATATCACTCACATGAATCAATTTCATAGTTCCTTTTACATTCATAAATTTCTGCATTTTCAGAATAACACGCAGGCCGGCTGATGAAATATATTCAAGCCCTGCAAAATCCAATACAAGTTCCTGAGTATTGATCAACTCTTTCTCGGCAAAAGTATCCAATTCAGGTGCAGTTGCTGTATCTAATCTCCCGGTCAAAAATACCGTATCTTTTGTTCCTTCATTTTTCTTTTCAATTTTTAGACTCATTTTCTCTCTCCTTTTTCAGATAATGTTAAATTTCTGTTCTGTCAGCATCTTCTGCCTCCATCTGTATATTCACTCTATCCACCCTGATATCTGCAAATTGCTTCATTACTGAACAACTCCCATATTTATCATATTCATTGTAACATAAACAGGAGATGAATGCATCATCTCCTGTCTATTATTTACCTGTATTTTGTGGAATTGATTACTGTTCACTCCGTTCACAGCAACACGCTTCGCAAAGTATGTCTCGGGATTTTGGCATAAGCAACCTGTCAGCTCTGCTATTTATTTTTATTCTTTACTTCTTCCCACGCCTCATCATCAAATTTCTGTTTCTTAAAGTAATAGATTCTGTCTTCGTCTGTAATCTCGCGGATTACTTTACATGGATTTCCAGCTACGATCGTATTATCCGGGATATCTTTGGATACTACACTTCCTGCACCGATCACTACATTACTTCCAACGGTAACACCCGGAAGAATCACTGTATTTCCGCCGATCCATACATTATCTCCCACTGTTACAGGAATTCCGTATTCATATCCTGAATTACGGCTGTCCGGATGAACCGGATGACCCGCTGTATAAATGGAGACATTTGGCGCGATCTGAACATTTTTTCCACATGTTACTTTTCCCACATCAAGGATTGTCAGATTATAATTGGAATAGAAATTCTCACCTACTTCAATGTTCCAGCCATAGTCACAGTGGAATGGTGCTTCCACCCAGACATTTTCGCCTGTTTTTCCAAAAATATTTTTTATCATCTGAGGTGCTTCCTTGCTCTGCCTGGATGGTGGCAGCTGATTAAAATCATAAATCTTCTGTTTGCATGCCTGTCTGTCCTCTTCAAGCCCATCTAACCACGCTTTGTACGGAAGTCCGCTTAACATTCTTTCTCTCTGATTCATTTGTTATCTTCTCCTTTACGTTTTTATTTTTAACTGTTAAATACCCTGCACAACCTTATCACATCATTATTTTGTAAATGATGTGCCAGAAGCCTTAATAGTTACACTATTTCCAAGCATTTATATTCTGATTTAATTGAGTTCTGTAAGGTTTCTCACCCAGTTATATTTTTTGTAATGTCTATATACAGCAGGAAGTTTTATTATCTCGTCCATGCTGATAATAAAATAAACCACCATGATCGGAAGTTTCAGCACAAATGCTGTTATCATCCCTATCGGGATCAGAATCACCCACATCGTTACTGCATCACATTTCAGTCCAAATTTCGTGTCTCCGCCTGCGCAGAATACACCGGCAATCACTGTAGCATTCACCGACTTTCCTATCATATAATAGGTACAGATATACATCATATTCTTTAAATAAGAATGTGCCTGTGCACTGAGACTGCCCGTAAATATCCTTAAAACCGGGCTCACTGCCAAAAGTATAAGCCCTGAAACTGCGCCTGCAAATACCGCAAGCTTAAAAAGTCTGTTTCCGTATTCCGTGGCCCGTTCCATCTCGCCTTTTCCAAGCTCGTTTCCGACAATAATACCAGCTCCGATTCCGATTCCATTACATACACATGCGATAATATTTTTCAGAATATTTGCTACGGAATTGGCGGCCACCGCATCACTGCCCAGATGTCCCATAATAACCGAAAACATGGTAAATCCACATCCCCAGACCAATTCATTTCCAAGAACAGGTGTCGTATAGTGCCAGAAATCCTTTTTCAGTTTCTTCGAGCTGTTTCGGATATATTTTAGTCGGACACATACTAATGAACGGTGCATATTTTCATAAATAGTCAGTAGCAATTCAAGCGCCCTGGAAACTGTAGTTGCAAGTGCAGCCCCCGCAATTCCCATAGCAGGAAATCCCGCCAGCCCGAAAATAAATATCACATTAAATCCAATATTAATCACAACCGCTACTGATCCATAGATGGTACTCTTTGCAGTTCTTCCGCTGTTTTTCATAATACAGAGATAAATCTGCGAAAATCCCATAAACAGATAAGAAACACTCACAATTCGAAGATACGGAATTCCTGCCTGAATCAATCTTATGTCATTCGTAAATATTCTCATAAGAAATCCCGAAAAAAACATTGCAGCTATAAAAAATACAACTGATACAGCCATAGAAATTTTAAGAACGATTGCCAGAATCTCCTCTACTGAATCTGTATCGCCTTTTCCCCAGTACTGCGCAGCCAGAGTTGTCGCGCCAATCGTAAGGGCAAGCATAAACAGATTATGTACAAACTGTATCTGTGTTGCCAGTGAAACAGCAGATAATGATGTCTGGCTGACAAATCCCAGCATAAACGCATCAGAAGCACTTACCAGCGCAGTCATAAGATTCTGGATTGCGATTGGAAATACCAGTCCCCATAGCTTTCTGTAAAAAATTCTTTTTTCTGATTCCATCATATCCCTCTGATTGATTTTTTACATCTGCAGATGTTATAATTATAGTATTCTCAGATACAGTAATCTATCAGAATAGTCCTTATTTTTTATAAAAATCGTACGCGAGGTGAATTTATGGGATTAATCAGAACAGAACTTATGCCAGATTCTTCAGAAGTAGTTCCTTATGATCATGCCGGAATTCCTTTGTATATCCGGGCGGCACATCTTGCTTCTTATTATAACATGTGTGCTCCCTGCCACTGGCATGATGATATTGAATGGATCTATATTATCACTGGAAAAATGAGATATTATGTGAACGGAAAAAGACTTATCTTAAATGAAGGTGATTCCCTGATGGTCAATGCAAGACAGATGCATTACGGATATGCTTTTGAACAACAGGACTGCTATTTTCTCTGTATTCTGTTTCACCCTTCTTTGTTTGGGAATAACCAGATATTACAGGAAAAATATTTTCTTCCTTTTTTCGAAAACACCAGCCTGGAATTTCATCATTTTTACTCAAATGATGAAGCAGGGGTGAAAGTCGGCAGATATTTACAGGAAGTTCTCCTGTTGAAAGAAGATTCTGATTCAGGTTATGAATTAGGTGTTATAAGCTGTATGCTGGAACTATGGAGCTTTCTTATCCGCACTGATCTGCTGTCAGCTGCAAAAAATAAATCAGAGTCCGAACAGGAACTGAACATTCAGAAAGATATGGTATCCTTTATTTATCAGCATTATCCTGAGAAAATATCTCTTACGGATATTGCAGCCGCCGGTCATGTAGGAAGGAGTAAATGCTGCCAGATATTTAAACATTATATGCAGCAGTCTCCTGTGGATTTTCTCAATACCTACCGATTAAAGATCAGCTGCCGTCTCCTGTGCACTACGCAGAAAAGCATAACAGAGATTGCTATCTTGTGCGGATTTAATCATTTAAGTTATTTTTCCAAATATTTTATGGAATGTTATGGATGTACGCCAAGAGAATATCGTACGCTCCATGAACACGAAACACTTTTGACTTGATTATTATCTGTACGATACTATTCCCCGATTTCGTTATGTAGCTCTACGCCAAATAACTGTCTCGCAGTTTATAAGAAGAGGCTTGCACTTTTCCCGGTATAAGTAATTTCCCATCCGCTGCTCATTATCCTTCGTAATTAATGCAGGAGACTTACTTAATTTAGCAAAACTATAAAAGAGACTGCTACATCTTAATATGTAAACAGTCTCTTTTTCGCACTTTAAATATTTAGAACCCGCTGATTTATTACGTAAATCATTATTTTCTCATATTTATTTCAATTATACTAATGCAGCACCCAGTGCTTTGCATGCTTCTGTAGCTTCATCATCTGGTTCTTCCTGGCAGATCACACTTTCACATACAAGGTTTGCACCAGCTTCCTTGCAGGAATCTTCCCAGTTGCGCATCCATTCGCCATCTCCCCATCCGTAAGAACCAAAAAGAGCGATATTTTTGCCTTTGAGTGCATCTTTACATCCATCAAACATCGGCTCGAACTCTGTATCTTCCAGAACTTCATCTCCCATTGCCGGGCATCCAAAAGCAATTGCATCATATTCAGTTACTTTAGATCCGTCAAAATCCTCACAAGTATGAAGAACAGCCTCGCCGCCTTTTCCCTTAACTCCGTCTGCAACTGCATTTGCCATTGCCTCTGTGTTTCCTGTGCTGCTCCAATATACAACTGCTACTTTACTCATGATTAAAATCCTCCTTAAATTCGCTCTGCTTTTTCTTTGCCGCAAAGCCATGATTTATATTATAATAAAAAGTCATACGGCTTTTCTATTATACTGATTCTTAAATGGACTCTCCGTCCCTGCTATATTACTGTATATAGCTTCTTCCTTACGCAGCTACTGTCAGCTGGCGTACACTTCTTCCCTGATTCCAAAGACGTACATACACGTTGGTACATTTCTTAAATCTGGCAAAAGCCTTTATTGCCTCACATTCATTGCAGTAAACCTTCCAACAACCTACACATTTACAGTTCTGCCCTGCATTCTTGATAAATCCGATCACATCTCCCAGTGGATATCCCAGAAACAATCCGATTTCATGAGGAAAATCTTCTCTCTGGGCCAGGCGGCTTCTCAGTCTCTCAAGTGCATATGCAGGATCTGTACTCTCATACCCATACTTCTTTATGAAATTCGCAACACCAGGTTTCTTCAGATCTCTTTCAAGGCTTGAGAACCGGCAGACATAAATCAGCGCCTTTTTCTCACTCCTGCGAAGTACTGTGAGGGAAACGCCTTTTTCTCTTACACATTCATTAAAACCTTCTACGCTTTTCCATAATTCTTCCTCAGATTCATATTTATATGTAAAAAGATTTCCGGTTTTAATAGATGCTAATGTAGGTGAACAATGTTCGATCACAGATTTCTCCAGCATGTTATGATTCCTTTCTCAATAACAAAATATCGGTTAGAATGCACTAACCATTTATTAAAAAATAAAGCTTTACGAAACATTTTATTGCTTTTGTTTGCTGTAAGGCTTGAATTTACTGCTGCAAAAAGACCTTCAACAGATTGGTCAGTAGCTTAAGTTATTTGCATCTAACTCTATAGTTTAATATATACTATCTCTGATATTCTGTCAAGTTAATTTTATATAACTTTTTAGTAATTTTTTAAATCGCAAAAAACAGAGGAATATACATACTGTATCCCCTCTGTTTTTCTACTCTATTTCTTATTGAGAATTGTGGGAGCCGCTTTGCAGCAGAGCAATTCCATAAAATCTCATCCTTCTATACAGATCGTACTTCCAACTCCATCTTCTGTCCGTTTCTTTGTTACTATGATCTTCTTATCAATACGTTCTTTCAGCTCTGCTACATGGGAAACAATCCCCACCAGTCTGCTTCCCTGACTGAGATCCTTCAATGCGCGGATTGCCTGATCAAGGGCATCTTCATCCAGAGATCCGAAACCTTCATCCACAAACATGGTATCAAGCTGGATCCCACCGGAGCTTGACTGAATCTCATCGGAAAGTCCCAGTGCCAGAGACAGAGATGCCTGAAATGTTTCTCCGCCTGATAAGGTCTTGACACTTCGGACAGTTCCATTGTAATGGTCTACTACATCCAGTTCCAGACCGGTTTTCCCTACCCTGCTCTTGTTTTCTTTTCTGCGAACTAACTCGTACTGACCGCTGCTCATGGTCATCAGACGGATATTGGCACGCGCAAGAATGCGATCAAAATACTGCATTTGGATGTAAGTTTCCAGCATGATCCTTGCCTTACCTGTGATCGTACCATTGGCAGTGTCTGAGAGAGATTTCATCCACTTCCAGCGGGTTTCCGTTTTCAGAAGTTCTGTCTGCTGTCTGCGGATTTTTTCATACATGTCACTGTTGATTTCCAGGCGGGCATGGATTTCATCACGATTTTCTGAAAGTGATTTCTTTTGCTGTGCAAAGTTTTCTTTCTGAGCATTCAGTTCCTCAGCTGAAATACTTATGGATTCTTTTAACTGTTCTGTCAGAGATGCAATTACCGAATCCAGTTCTGTCATTCTCTTTTCTAATACTTCTCTCGCTTCTGTTACTGTTTTATAATGTATTTCAAGCTTCTTTTGTTCCTCAGTCTTAAGCTGGATCTGAGACAGGATTTCTTCCTTTGTCCTCTCACCTAGCTCTTTTTCCATATTCTCTCTCTGCTTCTGCAGCTGCTCATATCTGGATTTCTCTGCTGCTGTCTGCTGCTGATTCTGATTGATCTGGTCTGTGATCGTTGTAAGTTCTGTCTGAATCTTACCAATCTGCATCTCCAGAAGTTTTCTCTGTTCCAGAAGTGCTGTCAGATCCTTTTGTTTCTGTCCCAGAATATTTTGCTGCTGTTTCAGCCATTCTGCTGCTCTCTTTCCCTGCAGCAAAGCCTGTGATACATTACAGATTTCCTTTTGATACACTATTTCACCGCTGTAATCCTGTGACAGTTCCGGATCAGTTTTCATTCTCTGTCTTATATCTTCTTCATGGATCCATGTCAGTACAGGTTCGTCCAATTGATTCTGCAGCTGTTCCTGAATACTTTCCAGCTGGCTCTTCCTCTTTTCAAGACTGATCTGTAATTTCTGAAATTCTTTTGCATGCTGCTCCGACTGTGTGGTGAACTCTTCCTTTTTCTTCAACAGATCCTGATAAACTTTTTTCTGTTTTTGGATTTCTTCTAATCCTGTCTGTACGCTGCTTTCCTGATTTTTTATAAATAAACATAATTCATGATCAGAAAGTTCATTTCGAAGTATTTCTTGTGTTTCCTCTTGTGGCAGAAACTGTGCTGTATAGCTTTTAAACCCTTCTGTCAATTCTTCCCTGCAACGCTGCAGCAGTCCTGCTGCCTCTCCTGCCTGCACACTTGCGTCAGATGCCGCTTTTTCCGCAGCTTCTGTTAACTTTTTCTGTTTTTTCAGTTGTTCTTCTGTGGGAACTTCCTTCGGAGTCTGCGTAAGCTTTGGATGATGAACAGAACCACATACCGGACACGGCATTCCATCCTGAAGTCCTGCTGCCAATATCCCCGCCTGCCCATCCAGATAAGCCTGTTCCATTTTGTTCAGGATTTCTTTTATTTCTGCCCGTTTCTGAGAAGCGGTCAGATAAGCCTTCTTTTTGCTTTCTGCTTTCTTTTCCAGATCCTGATACCGTTTCTGCTGATCTTCTATTTTCTGTATCTGCTGCAAACATACGACCAGGCTGTTCTCTTTGATTTCCAAATTCCCACCGGAAACAATTTTCTCTTCCAGATCAGTCAAATCCTTTTTTATCTGTTTCGCAAGTTGTTCTTCCTGTCCGGACTGTATTTTCAGTTCACTGATTTTTGTCTGAAGAAACTCAAGATTTCCGCAGTTCTTATAAACTCCTGCATAAAGAGTATCTATTTTCTCTTTCCGGAAATCTGTTTCTGCTTTTTCTTTCTCCGCACTGTCTGTTGTCTGATATTCTTTTTGTTTTTGTTCAAGAACAGTTTTCTTTTCTTTCTGACGATTCTGCAGTGCAATACTGTCTATTGCCAATTTTTCAATCTGTTTTGAAACATTTTCTATTTCTCTGCGCAGATTTTCCAGATTTGTATAACGCTTCAGATTCTCTTTTTCTTTCTGTATGGAAAGTATCAGGCGTTGGATCTCCTCTGGTTCCTTTGCCCCATTTTCTGCATCTTTTTGTGCCTGTTCCAACTGTGGAAGCAATCCTTCTCTCTCTTGCAGAAGCTGTTCCTTCCTTGCCTTTGCATCTGCTTCTTTATGAGCCTTTCCCAAAAGCTGATTTACTTTTTCAAGTTCTGTATCATTCTCTTTGATCTGCTTATTTACAGCTTTCAAGTTATCCTTATCTGCCTTCAGAAACTGCTCCAGAATTTCCAGACTCTCTTCCAGATTTCCTTCAAAGCCATTCTTCTCCATCAATATCCACTGTTGTCCCAACTGATCTTCTGTAGAATATCTGACCTGTTCCGTATACTGGCGGATACTTCTCAACAGCTCTTTATACGCCTTGTCCGGACCACCGGCCTCGAATTTTAATTTTTCCTGAATCACCTTATAAATATCCGTATGGAAAAGCTTTCTGAAAATGTTGCTGCGTTCCTCTGTATCAGCCAGCAGCAATTTCCTGAAATCTCCCTGTGCGATCATAGCGATCTGCGTAAACTGCTTCATATCCAGTCCGATCAGTTCAGTAACCGCCTGGTTCACTTCCTTTAGCTTTGTCACAGGAGCTCTTCCATCAGAAAAAGTAAGCAACGCCTCCCCCTTTTGGGTAGTCATTCCAGTGCCTCTGGTCTTTGGCCGCTCATAATCCGGGCTTCGCTTCACTGTATACACTGCATCTTTATATTCAAAAATATATTCCGCATACGTAGGTGTTTCCGGTTTTGCATACTTACTTCTGAGCATGGATGCCTCCCGGACTCCTCCGCTTGTCTCCCCATACAACGCAAATGTAATCCCATCAAAGATCGTCGTTTTTCCCGCTCCCGTATCTCCGGTCACCAGAAAAAGGCCCTGTCCTCCAAGCTGTGTAAAATCGATCACAGTCTCATCCGCATATGGACCAAATGCAGATAATGTCAACTTCAATGGTTTCATACGCGCACCTCCTTCAGATCCTGGATCAGTTTTTCCACAAACTCTGTCTGCTCTTCTTTCATAGGTTCATTATTTAACAGCTCATAAAACTCCTCAAACAGCTCCAGCTCTGACTTTTGTTCCTGAACCTCCACTGCCTGAACCTCCCGGTTCTCACGTGTTCGTTTATTGTCATATTCCAGACGCATCAGATTGGGATAAACAGTACGCAGCTTCTGGAGTGCCCCCGGCACATCTTCCTCATCTGTCAGAGTAATCTGAAGATAATCCATCTTATTTTCAGCAGTATAATGATCCTTCGCTGTCACATCCATATAGGTTCCCCTCAGCTTACGCATATCCCGTCTGGGAATCAAAGGTACTGTACTGACCCTCACATTTCCCTTCTCCAGAAGCTCCACAATCGTTACCGACTTTTTATGATCTGCTTCCGAAAAAGAATACTTAAGCGGCGTCCCACTGTAACGCAAGGTCTCTCTCCCCATTTTCTGAGGTCTGTGGATGTGTCCCAGTGCCACATAGTCAAAATCCTTAAATACTTCCGCACTGACATTGTCAAGACCGCCAACCCATGTTTCTTCTGAGTCACTTCTGTCTGCTCCGGTCACAAACTGATGTGCCACCAGCACATTTCTCTGTGTCGTATCGATCTCACACTCCTGCAGAGCAGCCATAACACCCTCTTCATAAGTATTAATGTCATCCCTCTGCAAAGCATGGCGTACTGCCGCAGGTTTCAAAAAAGGCAGAAGATATACAGATATTGGTCCATACTGATCTTTTAACACAATCCTTTTCATCTCTCCATCATAAACCTGCGAAATATAAATATCACTGCTTTCAAACAGCTTTGCCCCAAAGGAAAGCCTTTCTGCTGAATCATGATTTCCACTGATCATGTACACAGGAATCTCAGCTTTAGCCAGTCCTGTAATAAACTCATCAAACAACTGCACTGCCTCTGCCGACGGCACTGTCTTATCATAAACATCCCCTGCGATTAAAACTCCATCCACTTTCTGTTCCGCAAAGATTTTCATCATCTGATCCAGAATATACCTCTGATCCTCCAGCATGGAAAAATCATGCACCCTTTTTCCAATATGCAAATCCCCAATATGCGCAAACTTCATCCCACATCTCTCCAATCTTAATATCATTCCTGCCTGCTCTGTCTGCCGGCGGCATACTGTCAATTATTTATTTCACTTTCAGAATATTTTTGCTATCCTGATACTCCTCCGGAATTTCTTCTGTAAGAATTTTAGCATCTGTAAACCCGCCGAATGTCACAGAACTTACTTCGCCAAACTTTGACTTATCTGTCAGAATATATACATCTTTGCACTGCTTCATTGCAGTACTCTTTACAATTGCTTCGCTGGTATCCGGTGTGGTGAAGCCTTCTCTTCTGGTGATTCCATTTGTTCCGAAAAATCCCTTTGTAAAATGATACATCTGGATCATCTGCATTGCCTGACTGCCTACGACTGCTTCTGTGGAACTCTTCAGTTCTCCTCCGATCAAATAAACCCGGATTCCCATCTTTGCCAGAGTCTGGGCGTGGGATACTGCATTGGTGACAAAGGCAGCTCTTACACCTGCCAGATATTCCAGCATCAGGCCAGTGGTGGTTCCTGCGTCCAGATAAACAAAATCATCCGGTGTGATCAGGCTGGCTGCATATTTTGCGATCTTTTGCTTTTCTTCTTTATTTAATTCTGATTTCTGCGCTACTGTCGGTTCATAGGCAGTTACTTTATGATTTAATGCTACTGCACCGCCGAAAACCTTGGTAAGTTTTCCTGCTTTGTCCAATGCAGTAATGTCTCTGCGCACTGTGGACTCTGATGCATCCAGAAGTTCTCTCAGTTCTGTTACTGTAACACTCTTTTTTTCTTCCAGAAGCTTCAGAATAATATCAAATCTCTGTTCTGTAAGCATGTACCCCTGCCTCCATTGTATATTTGCTTTGATTGTTTACTTCTGATTATTTTCTCCGATATCTACGAATTGCTCCGCTGCTTCGCAGCTCCCGCAAGTCTACATTATCTCATTATAACAGAAACAGGAGATGAATGCATCATCTCCTGTCTGTCAGTTTCTTATTTTATTCCGTAAATTTACAGGTTGTCCTGCATGAATTTGCTCACTGCTTCATATGCTGCTTCTTCATCAGCACCTTCGATTGTGAATGTTACTTCATGACCTTTCTTAACGCCAAGTCCCATCAGTGCAAGAAGTTTTCTGCAGTCTACTTTTTTACCTTCTTTTTCAATAGAGATTGTTGACTCAAATCCCTTTACCAGTTTTACAAGTTCTCCTGCAGGACGTGCGTGGATTCCTTCGTTGTCTGTAACTACATACTTAAATTCTTTCATTTTGATATCCTCCATGTTCTTTATTTTAATTTTTTGTTATTGCTTTTTTATTTCGCTGCTTATGCTGCTTTCTTCTTTAACAGACCAAGAAGAACTGCAGAGATTACTGTTCCCGCAACCAGTGCGACCAGGTACATAACTGCGTTTCCAACCACAGGGAATACGAAAATTCCACCGTGTGGTGCCATCAGTGTACAGTCGAATGCCATGGAAATCGCTCCTGCCACCGCAGATCCTACGATACAGGAAGGAAGTACACGAAGGGGGTCAGATGCTGCGAATGGAATCGCACCTTCTGTGATAAATGCAAGACCCATGATAAAGTTGGTAGGACCTGCATCTCTCTCTTCTTTTGTGAACTTATCCTTAAATAGCAGTGTTGCCAGTGCAATTGCACAGGGAGGTGTCATACCGCCGATCATAACTGCTGCCATAATATCATAGTTACCTGCTGCAATTGCAGCTGTTCCAAATACATATGCTGCTTTGTTGAACGGACCACCCATATCAATAGCCATCATTCCGCCAAGCACAATGCCAAGTATTACTTTACTAGAACTTCCCATTCCTGTCAAGGCATTATTCAGACCTGTGTTGATACCGCCCATAACCGGCTCTACAATAAATGTCATCAGGAGTCCCATAACAAGGATTCCAACTACAGGATAGATTAAAACAGGAGCGATCTTTTCCAGGGCTTCCGGAAGTTTATCACATAATTTACGAAGTCCAAGAATAATATATCCGGCTGCAAAGCCTGCAAGCAAAGCTCCAAGGAAACCAGATTTACCGTTGGCTGCCATCATACCGCCTACCAGACCAAGTGCAAGTGCCGGTCTGTCACCGATTGCCATTGCAATAAATCCGGCAAGGATCGGAAGCATAAATCCGAATGCTGTACCACCGATGCCTTTAAACAGAGCCGCTACCGGAGTAATGGTACCGAAGTTTGCTCTCTGATCTGCCGGAAGCGCACTTAAATCTACACTTAATCCATCGATCAGGAACGCAATGGCGATCAGGATACCACCGCCTACAACCAACGGAAGCATATGAGATACGCCATTCATCAGCTGCATATAGATCTTATGTCCTACACTGCCGCCGGATTTGTTACCGGCAGAAGATGTCTGGGAACCGGCTGCTGCGTGGTAGACCGGTGCATCCCCATTGATTGCTCTGTCAATGAGCTGATCTGCTTTACTGATTCCGTCGGATACCTGACATTCGATCACTTTTTTACCATCGAAACGTTCCATGGGAACTTTGGCATCTGCTGCGACAATAATACAGTCTGCATCAGCAATCTCCTGATCTGTCAGCACATTCTTTGCACCGCCGGATCCGCGGGTTTCGATCTTTATAAAACAGTTCTTTGCTTTTGCAGCTTTTTCAATTCCTTCTGCTGCCATGTACGTATGTGCAATACCGGTAGGACAAGAAGTAACAGCAAGGATCTTAGCCTGTGTTCCTTCTGTTGATCCGGTATCTGCCAGTCTCTCATCAATATCTTTCTTTTCACTGTCTGCCCTGTCAATAATATCCATAAACTCATCTACAGACGATGCATTGCGAAGAGATTCTGTAAACTCCTCATCCATCAGCATCACAGAGAGCTTGCTGAGTACATCCAGGTGAATGTTATCCTCTGTATTCGGCGCTGCGATCAGGAATAATAAGGTTACAGGTTCATCATCCAGTGCCTCAAACTCTACACCATTTTTGATGACCATTGCCGCAAGTCCCGGCTTCTTAACTGCATCACATTTACCATGAGGAATAGCAATTCCCTCGCCAATACCTGTTGTGCTCTCTTCTTCTCTTAAATATACCTGTTTACGATAAGCCTCACGATTGCTGATCTTCTCACTCTTTACCATCAGATCAACTGCCATATCCAGAGTTTCTGACTTTGTTTTCGGAGCAGCTGTTAACGATACGCTTCGTCTGTCAAGCAGGTCTGTTATTCTCATCTTTTCTTCCCCCTTTATTATTTTTCGGTTATCTGACGATAAACCGCTTCTATTTCTTCCTTTCTTGCAAGATTTTCAGAAAATGCACTTGCACTTCCTGCTGCAATTCCCATGTGGAATGCATGTTCGTAATCCTTCTTCTCCATCCAGCCTGCAACGAATCCTGCTACCATGGAATCTCCTGCACCCACACCATTGACCAGCCTGCCTTTTGGTGCAGGTTCTTCAAATACCTGTCCATCCTCTGCTACCAGAACTGCACCTTCGCCGGCCATGGAGATCAGCACATTTCTTGCACCTTTTTCCTGAAGTTTCTTTCCATAAGGAATTACATCTTTTCTTGTTTTTAATTCTACACCGAAGATCTCGCCCAGTTCATGATTATTTGGTTTTACAAGGAACGGATGATATTTCAGGACATTGACCAGAAGATCCTTTGTGGCATCAACTACGATCATCACACCTTTTCCATCCAGCCTTGCCATGATCTGTTCATACATGTCATCCGGCATGGAAGATGGAATACTGCCTGCCAGGAAAAGTACATCGCCTTCTCCAAGCTCTTCCAGTTTCTTCATCAGTTCCTCTACTTTATCCTTGCTGATCACCGGTCCTGCACCATTGATCTCGGTTCCGTCAATAGATTTCAGTTTCAGATTGATCCTTGAAACCCCTTCACTAATTTGAATGAACTCAGATTTTACTCCCATCTCATGTAATCTACGGATAATTTCTTTCCCTACAAACCCTGCGGTAAATCCAAGTGCAGTGTTCTCAATCCCAAGATTCATAAGGACTGTGGAAACATTAATTCCCTTTCCCCCCGGAAGCATCAGCTCTGAACTTGTTCTGTTTGTCAGCCCCAGTTTAAAATCATCTACCGAAACGATGTAGTCCAGAGATGGATTAAAAGTCACTGTGTAAATCATCTCTTCTTTTCCCTCCTGTTTTATATTGGTATCCTTTCGGAGTCTTTATTTCACTTGCACCAAAAGATTCCAAAAGTACATATTGTCATGTCTTTTCTGCATGTTCGTGACTGATTTTTGTTTATAATCTTAGTATACTGTCATATTCATCCAAAGTCAATCAAACTAATTCATAAAAATAATGACTGATTTTGGTTTACTTTGCACAAAAAGTCATAATCAGTCAAATGCAAGCAGAAAAAATCCTCTGATCAGGATTGCTATAAATTCCATAATCAGAGGATTTACTGTTATTTTATTACTTTTGATTCCTTACATTTTATGCTTTTCTGCTGCAAAGAACGCTTTTGTTTCTTTTACGATCACTCCACTTAATGCGAACAATGCGATCATATTCGGAATCGCCATCAGTCCGTTGAAGATATCTGCGATTGTCCATACAGCACTTACTGTCATGTACGGTCCGATAAATACTGCCAGAATGTAAAGCCAGCGATATGTAAGGATTGTTTTCTTATGTCCGTTTGTCAGATATTCCAGACATCTTTCACTGTAATAATCCCATCCAAGAATTGTAGTAAATGCAAAGAATACCAGACAGATCATTAATACAAATGCAGAAATCTGTCCAGGGATCGGAAGTCCATGCTGGAATGCATAGGTTGTTACCTGAACACCTTCCAGACCTTCTACCTGCCATGCACCTGTCAGCACGATGGAAAGGCCTGTCATTGTACAGATCACGATTGTATCAATAAATGTACCAGTCATGCTTACAAGACCCTGACGTACAGGCTCTTTTGTCTGAGCTGCTGCCGCTGCGATAGGTGCGCTACCAAGACCTGCTTCATTTGAAAAGATACCACGAGCCACACCTTTCTGCATGGATACGATCATTGTTCCTACCACACCGCCTGTCACTGCTGACGGATTAAAGGCTCCCTTCACAACTGTTACGATAGCTGCCGGGATCTCTGTAATGTTTAAAAGAATCAGCGCTACACTGAAGATCAGATAGATCACCGCCATAAACGGTACAATAATCTGGCTGACTGTTGCAATTCGTTTCAGACCACCGATGAGGATTGCTGCAACACAGGCTGCAAGAATCAGGGAAGAAATTACAACTGCCCAGGAATACTCTCCAAGGAACGGAATATTTACGCAGTTTGATTTGTTCGGATCAAAGAAGTTCTGAACTGCACTGGAAATACCATTTACCTGACTGAATGTACCGATTCCGAAAAGACCTACACATACACCAAAGAATGCAAAGATCTTTGCAAGCCATTTCCATTTTGTTCCCATACCTTTCTCAATATAATAGAAAGGACCACCAAGGCTGTGACCGTCTTCTGCTACCACACGGTATTTCACTGCAAGAAGACCTTCGGAAAATTTTGTTGCCATTCCGAAGAATGCTGCCAGAATCATCCAGAATAAAGCTCCGGGACCTCCGGCACAGACAGCAGTTGCAACACCGACGATATTACCGGTTCCGATTGTGGCGCTCAGTGCTGTACATAAAGCTGCAAAGCTGGAAATCTCACCATCGCCTTCTTCTTCGTTCTTAAACATCCATTTCAATGCAAGAGGGAGTCTTCGCATCTGAAGAAGTCCAAGTCTGGCAGTTAACAGGATACCACCTGCCATGATCAGGACCATAAGGGGCACGCCCCAGACCAGATTGTCTACTGTTGTCAAAAAAGAATTGATCGCTTCCCACATAATAATAAATCTCCTTTTTCTTTTAAAAAGTGTAATATATTGTACAGCTGGGAAACAAAGTAATAACAGACCGTTTCAAAAATCAGAAGTTCAGAAAATACTGTTCATATAGTTCATATGAATCAGCGGGGATGATAAAGCATCCTCTGTCCTTTTGCCTGAGAGATTCAAGACACGAATCAGATAACCATTTGTGGGCAGCTATTGATAATTCGTGTTATTTGCACCTTCGGCCCCCGATCTAACGGGTGTCTCCAGAGAAACGATCCATTTGCAGTTCTTCCCTGCATCCAGGGAACCTGAGAGTTTTACTCCTTCGGCGGGTATAGCCTTTTGTGTGGCTTCCTCTTTCCTGCAAACTTCACCTCGTTAATTTGCTGTTACTGTGGTATACTATAGCTCTTAAATTTGAACTCGTCAATAGAAAATTAAACTTTTATAAAAAAAGTATAAAAATTCCAGAGATTTCCACCTTGTAAAATCCCTGGATATTTAAATAATTTTTATACATCAGCCATATCAGCCGCAAACAGTGCTGCGCCAAGTGCACCGCAAAGCTGAGCCTTGTCACTGATCACCAGCTTTGTTCCAAGCTTCTCTTCCAGTGTCTTTACCAGGCCCTTATTCTTAGAAACACCACCGGTCATCATATATTTCTCCTCACCGCCCACACGTCTGGTAAGGGCGGCAGTCTTTACGGCAACCGCCTTATTCAGGCCATGGACAATATCATCTGTTGCCTTATTCTGGGCGATCAGGGATACAACTTCTGATTCTGCAAATACTGTACACATACTGGAAATTGTAATATCTTCTTTGAATTCCAGCCCACATTCGCTCATCTGATCCAGATTCATTTCCATGGTACGTGCCATCATTTCCAGAAATCGTCCGGTTCCTGCCGCACATTTGTCATTCATAACAAAATTTGCAACTGCACCGTTCTCATCCAGTCGGATCACCTTGCTGTCCTGTCCGCCAATATCAATAACAGTACGGACTTCCGGATTCAGGAAATGCGCACCTCTTGCATGACAGGTGATCTCTGTGATACTCTTATCACCATTTTTAATAGCTGTACGTCCGTATCCAGTAGTAACCAGCGCATCAATATCTTCTCTCTGCAATCCGGCCTCCTTCAATGCCTCTGCAAGGGCACGGTCTGCTCCGATAGCAGCTCCTGCTCCTGTAGGCAAGATAATGCTGGTCACAATCTCATGATCTTTATTTAAAATCACCACATCTGTACTGGTAGAACCACTGTCAATCCCTGCGAAATAACCTTTTCCCATTTTTCTCTCTCCTTTTGTGTCTCCATCTATGGTCTGCTCCAGTGTTTCAGGCTGAATGCTCTCTGCAAAAGCTTCCAGTCTGGTAAGAAGCTGACCGCTGCTCTGAATAGTATAATCTGATTCGATTTTTAAAAGAGGTACATCTGTATGATTCTTGATCTCAGCATATTCGAAGCTGTAAAAATCACAAAACTTCACTGTATGATAAATAATCCCCGCAACAGACGGATCATTATAAAGCTTCTTACGACCTGTCGGGTCCATCATACGCATACATGGAATCTGCCCCAGAATCTCACCTGCATACCAGTCCATCAGCTCATCAAAAGAAGCACCCTCCGGTGGAAGTATATTTCCCACAGAACGGTTATGCACGCAGGTATCATTCTCTACAGGAAGAGGCATAGCTTTGCTGGTCATTTCAAATAATTCCTGCCCCATTCTGGCGCCAAGCACTGCAATATGGGACTTTGTGATTTTCTCCTGTGCATGGAAAGCAGCCCGGAATTTTCCGGCATCAAACTCTGTGCCTTTGTACTGTGCATAAGCCTTCGCCAGCCCTTTTAACTGTACAGCCATACGCTCTCTGCTACAGGCACTGTCACAGTGAAGCACATCCAAAATATAGAGAAAATCCAGCTTGCCGCTTTCAAGCAGAATGTCATAGACACTCCGGATAGTATCACAGCAGCTCACCAGGACAAGTTCCTTGATTTTCCCCTCCATGACTCCTTCCAGAAGTGTTTTTCCAAAACCGCAGATATTGGGATGTGAAACCTGATCGGCCAGGTCAAATCCCTCCGGCATATGATTAAAGTTCTCACATTCCCCGCCAAGAGATTCCAGAAGTTCAATTGGGGTATATTTACAGACATAGTAAGTTTTATTCATTCTCAGCACCTCCCAGCATTTCCAGAAAAGCTCCCAGCCTGGTGGAAGTCTGTCCTTCTCCTCCATGGCTTCGATCACACCCGTCACCGTCCAGGATCAAAAGGGGCAGACCGGCTTCCTCGAACTTCTTCTTTGCAAGCTGTGCCGCACCAAGCGTATGTTTACATCCCCAATGTCCAAACCACACAGCACCGTCTGCTCCTGCCTGTTTCGCATGGCGGATACCGGCTTCAATCCTTCTAAGGGCACTTCCGTTCAGTGAATGATATACCATTCTTTCTGCCATTGCTTCAAAGGGGTTCTCAGGATCAAAATCCGGCTCACAGGTTTCTGCAAGTTCACATCCTACGATCTGGGCTTTCTCACTGAAGCAAAGCTCCTGGCGCACTGCATCCGACCAGAATGGAATGGTATGCATCCAGTAAATGTGCTTCCCTTTCGCTGCCGGTGCTTTCTTAATATCTTCAAGAAGCATCTGTGTATACTTCTCTTCTTCTGCTGTTCCCAGAAGGATATTGTTTGTCATTCCTGCATACAAGGGTGTGACCAGATCAGAGGGCACATATCTGTCTGCACGCATCTGCTGATATTTTTTGTAATTCTCCAGAGTCCGCTTACTGCAGGCAAGACGTTCCTTTAATCTGTCCTCAGAGATTGTTTTTCCTGTATTTTTTTCCAGAAATATTTTTAAATCCTTTAACTGATCTGCCACATACTGTACATTCTCTGTGGTCTGATTCCATGGTACATCAATGGCAAATACAGGTACCTGGTAAAAATCTGCCAGGGTACGGAAGGTGAGCAGGTTAGCATCGCAGGTCAGGTTGGTATAAACAATACATTTAGGCTTTGGCAGAAGTCCTTTCTGCGCTGCACCAAGAAATGTCTTGTGATAACTGCACAGTGTCTCTGCAATTCCCTGATTCTCTGCCTGCTGCAAAAATGCCCTCTCTGCTTTGCTTGCAGAAAGATAGCAGGAAAATCCTTCTACATTATAGGGATGTAATCCCACCTCCTGCATCATTTCGCAGGGTGTAAAAATACTTACAATAACAGAATCTTCCGGTTTCTGAAGGGGCCACAGCATGGTATCCATCATCAGGTTTGCAAGATGCCTGTCTGCAGGCATCAGTCTCTTGTCCTGCATGTAACGGAACTTCAGATTCTGCGCCCCCCAACCGGTTTTTAACAGCCGGCGGGCTGACTGAGGCTTTTTATCCGTCAGATTTTCCACATAATGACCAAATGTCTCAATAATCTCCATAGTCTGTCTCTTCCTCATTATGGTAATAATAATTTATCAATTGTCAGTGCACAAATAGTGCCACGGAATATTTTAATAATATCTTTTTGGGAAGTCAAGTTGAATTTTCGTTACTGTTCACACACCACTATTCTGCGAGGTGTTTTGGCATGAACATGCCAAAATCCCGAGACATACAAGCCAAAATTCCATTGCCGCAGGCAATCTGGAATGAATTTTGGCTAAGTTACTGTGAACGGAGTGAACAGTAACGAATTTTCTCCAAAGTTCAGCTGTTTTTGCACATTCTTCTTGACAAAAAAGTCTCAAATGATACACTTTTGAATGTATTATTTTTCAAAAAAAGGAAGAAATAATATAGGAAAGATTTTTTACGAAAGGAAGGAATTTTTAAAATGCGTTCATTGGCAGTTTATTTAAAAAACTACAAAAAAGAAAGCATCCTGGCGCCATTTTTTAAATTTCTGGAGGTTGTATTTGACCTGATCGTGCCTATCGTCATTGCACAGATCATTGATGTAGGTATTGCAAACCATGACAACAAATACATTGTCCAGAGATTTTTTATTCTTATTTTAATGGCAGCTCTTGGTCTTGCCAGCAGCATTACAGCTCAGTTCTTTGCAGCCAAAGCCAGCGTGGGCTTTGCCACTAAATTAAGACAGGCAGTTTATGACCATGTACAGCATCTGTCTTTTACAGAGCTGGATACCCTGGGAACAGACACCCTGATCACAAGACTTACCGACGATATCAATCAGGTCCAGAACGGACTGAACATGGGGCTTCGTCTTCTTCTTCGAAGTCCGTTTATCGTACTTGGATCCATGGTCATGGCATTTACCATTGATTTTAAATGTGCTCTGGTTTTTGCTGTTGCGATCCCGTTTCTGTTTCTGGTTGTCTTTGTCATTATGTTTTTCAGTATTCCTCTGTTTAAAAAGGTACAGGGAAAACTGGACACAGTAACCGGACTGACCAGAGAAAACCTTACAGGCGTCCGCGTTATCCGTGCATTCTGCCGCGAAAAAGAGGCAGTTGCAGAATTTGATACCCGCAATCAGGAGCTGACAAAGTTAAATCTCTTTGTAGGAAAGCTTTCCGCTTTGTTAAATCCGGTCACTTACGTACTGATCAACATTGCTACTGTTATTCTGATCCAGAAAGCAGGAGTAGAAGTAAATCTTGGCGGTATGCAGCAGGGACAGGTTGTTGCCCTTTATAACTATATGGCTCAGATGATCGTGGAACTGATCAAGCTTGCCTCCCTGATCATCACCCTGAACAAATCTGCAGCCTGCGCAGGACGTGTGGCAGATATCCTGAAAGTGAAATCTACTATGGATTACCCCTCTTCCTCCACATATTCTGCTCAGATATCGAAGGACCTTGCAACAGCAACTGCTGATGCATCACTTTCTGAAAATGCCATCGTATTCAATGACGTAACCTTTGAGTACAGCAAAGCCGGTGCCCCCAGTCTTTCCCATATCAGTTTTTCTGTAAAAAGGGGACAGACCGTAGGTATTATCGGTGGTACAGGAAGCGGAAAAACCACTCTGGTAAATCTGATCTCCAGATTCTATGATGCCAGCAAAGGAACTGTTCTGCTGGATGGTCAGAATATTGAAAATTACACCAGAAGTGATCTCCGCTCCAGAATCGGCGTTGTTCCGCAGAAGGCAGCTCTTTTCAAAGGCTCTATCCGAGACAATCTGAAATGGGGCCGGGAAGATGCCTCTGACGAGGATCTGTGGCAGGCACTTACCACAGCACAGGGAAAAGAGGTAGTAGAGGGTAAACCGGGACAGCTTGATTTTATGCTGGAACAGAACGGTAAAAACCTTTCCGGCGGCCAGAAACAAAGACTTACCATTGCCCGTGCCCTGGTAAAAAAACCTGAAATCCTGATCCTGGATGACAGTGCCAGTGCCCTGGACTTTGCCACTGATGCAGCACTGCGTAAGTCTCTCAACAGACTTGACTGGAAAGTAACTACATTTCTGGTATCCCAGCGTTCCTCCAGCATTCAGCAGGCAGACTTGATCCTTGTCCTTGATAACGGTACTCTGGCAGGTAAGGGTACTCATGCTGAACTGCTGCGTACCTGTGATACTTACCGGGAAATCTACTTCTCTCAGTTTCCGGAAGAAAGAGCCAGATACTCCTCTGTATCTGCAGGTAATATAATGAAGGAGGTGACTGTATGAGCAGATCAACAATAAAAGATCCTGCTAAAAGCAAAAGCAGCGAAACTTTTTTTAAAGTACTGCGTTTCATCGGAAGATACCGTTTTCTGCTGATCTTCAGTATCATACTGGCAGCAGTTTCCGTTATCCTTCAGCTGTATGTCCCAATCCTATTCGGAAATGCCATTGATCAGGTCATTGCCCAACATCAGGTAAACTTCGAAATGATGTGGTATTACCTGTCACGTATCCTTGTAATGGTCATCCTCTCTTCTGCTGCCACGTGGCTTATGAATGTAATCAATAACCGCATGACCTACCAGACAGTAAAGGATATCCGTGCCAAAGCCATCCGACACATTCAGGTACTTCCCCTCTCTTACCTTGACGGACACAGTACCGGAGATATCATCAGCCGTATTATCGCAGATACAGATATTCTATCCGATGGTATGCTGCTTGGATTTACCCAGCTTTTTTCCGGAATCGTAACGATCATCGGAACACTGATCTTCATGTTCTCCAAAAACTTCTGGATTACATTGATGGTCATTGTCCTGACCCCCATAAGCTTTTTGGTGGCCAAATTTATTTCTTCCCATACCTTCCAGATGTTCCGGAAGCAAAGCGATGCCAGAGGGCGTCAGACTGCTCTCATTGAAGAGATGATTGGAAACCAGAAGGTTGTTCAGGCTTTTGGATATGAGGAAAAATCTTCTGAACGCTTTGCAAAGGTTAACGAAGAATTACAGAAATGCAGTCTGAAGGCTGTTTTTTACAGCAGCCTGACAAACCCTTCCACCCGTTTTGTCAATAATATTATTTATGCCTGTGTTGCACTGGTGGGTGCATTCATTATCCCTGGAGGCAGACTGACAGTCGGAGGACTTTCCGTACTTCTCTCCTATGCCAACCAGTATATGAAACCATTCAATGATATCAGTTCCGTTGTTACAGAACTTCAGAATGCTCTTGCCTGTGCAGGCAGAATCTTCGATCTGCTGGAGGAGGAACCGGAAGTTGCAGAGGCTTCTGAGACACTGAAAGATGTAAAGGGTGAAGTAGATATTAAGAATGTGTGCTTCCATTATGATGAATCAAAGAAACTGATCGAGGACTTTAATCTCCATGTAAAACCAGGTATGCGCGTTGCCATTGTAGGACCTACCGGATGCGGTAAGTCAACCTTTATCAACCTTCTGATGAGATTCTATGATGTAAATTCCGGATCTATTTCCGTTGACGGCAAACCAATCAGAGACATTACCCGCCATTCTCTCAGAAGCAGCTATGGTATGGTGCTTCAGGAAACATGGATCAAAAACGGAACTGTCCGCGACAATATCTCGATTGGAAAACCGGAAGCTACAGATACTGAAATCATCGAAGCAGCCAAGCTTACCCACAGCTGGGAATTTATCCGGAGGCTTCCTAAAGGACTGGACACCATGCTCAACGAAGACAGCTTAAGCCAGGGACAGAAACAGCTGCTGTGTATCACACGAGTTATGCTCTGTCTGCCTCCGATGCTGATCCTGGATGAAGCCACTTCCAGTATTGATACACGAACAGAATTACAAATTCAGGAAGCGTTTGAACGAATGATGGAGGGAAGAACAAGCTTTATCGTAGCTCACAGGCTTTCAACCATCCGAAATGCAGATCTGATTCTTGTTATGAAAGACGGAAGTATCATTGAGCAGGGTACTCATGATGAGCTGATTGCAAAAGGTGGATTTTACCATACTTTATATAACAGCCAGTTTGCAAAAGTTTCTGAATAAAACAAACCAGATAATAAATCAAAAAGGAACAGCTGTCCATCACGGCTGTTCCTCTTTTTGATTTTGTAAAATGTTTTTTTATTTTTATCAGATTGCCCGGGTAGCATCTTTCAGCCATTCTTTTTCTTCTTCGTTCAAATACGGAGAAATCTTCTCATATACCTGTGCATGGTAATCATTGAGAAGGTTACGTTCCCGGACACTCATCAGTTCCGGCACCACTCCATCCAGATCAAAAGGTACCATAGTCAGAAATTCAAAGCACATAAACTGACCATACTCTGTTTTTTCAGCTTTTTTGCAGACCATCAGATTTTCATGACGGATTCCAAATCCATCCTCTCTGTAATATCCCGGCTCATCAGAGGTGATCATTCCCTCCTCCAGCACTGCATTTCCACCCGGAACAATTTTCCATCGGAAGCTATTGGGTCCTTCATGGACATTCAGAAGATATCCTACTCCATGACCGGTTCCATGTTTAAAATCCTCTCCCATTTCCCACAACGGCTGTCTCGCCAGAATATCCAGGTTTACACCGGTACAGCCATGAAGAAATCTGGCAGCTCCCAGATTCAGAGTTCCCCGCAAAACTGCTGTGAAGTACTTTTTCTCTTCCTCAGTAGTCGGCCCCATGACAACAGTACGGGTAATATCAGTAGTTCCCTCTTTATAATGTCCTCCTGTATCTGCCAGAAGAAAGCCGGATGGTTCCAGAGGAATATCCGTTTCGGGTGTTGCAAAATAATGTACAATAGCAGCATGCTTTCCATAGGCAATAATCGGATCAAAACTGTTATCTATGAAATCCTCCTGTTCCGAACGGAATTCATACAGCTTTTCTGCTGCACTTAATTCTGTGATTGGAATCCTTCCAACATTCTTCTTTAACCAGTATATGAACTTTGTAACTGCAACTCCGTCTCTGATATGCGCAATGCGTTCATTTTCCACCTCAACAGGATTCTTCGTTGCCTTGGGAAGAAGTGTAAGATTTTCTTCATCCAGAATCCGGGTGTCTGCCGGAATATTGCTAACCAGACGACTGTTGACTTTCTTTTTGCAGAGAAGAACTTTTTTGTCCTTTTTAAATGTTTTCACATACTCATAGATACTGTCATAGGGAAAAAGGGTCACACCATCTTTTTCCAGCGCTTCCAGTACGTCTGTCTGAAAGGCTTTCTCATTTGCAAAAAGTCTGATCTCTGTTTTTGTCATTACAAGATAAGAAAGAACCACCGGACAACAGTGGATATCTCCCCCACGTATATTTAACAGCCAGGCAATATCATCCAGAGAAGTCAGTACAAATAAATCTGCACCCTTCTTCTCCATTGCTTTGCGGATTCTTGCGCATTTATCAGCTCTGGATTCTCCTGCCCATTTTATATCCAGCTCTGTAACCGGTTCACAGGAAAGTACCGGACGGTTTTCCCATATATCACCTGCCAGATCGTGATCAACACTGAGAGACACACCGTTTTCATCCAGCATTTTCTCCAATTCTGCTGCCTCTTTTGCACTGACAGTACGTCCGTCAAATCCCAGACACCTTCCCTGTGTCAGATTTTTTTTCAGAAATTCATGAACTGTGGGAACTTCCGGTTCACCCATTTTAAATAAAGTAATTCCTGTTCCCTCCAACTGATCTGCAGCCTGGATAAAATAACGTCCATCCGTCCATAATCCTGCCATATCCTGCATGATCACCGCAGTGCCTGCAGAACCGGTAAATCCTGTGATATATTTTCTGCATTTGAAATATTCACCTACATATTCCGAACCATGGAAATCATCTGTAGGGATCAGATATGCATCAATTCCTGTCTCTTTCATGCGTGCACGAAGTGCTGCTATTCTCTCTTTTACTGTCATTCGTTTTTACCCCTAAGGCTGCTATCTGCAGTCGTTTTGTCATTTTCGCCAAGTGTTTCGTTCATACTTCCCATACGATATCCCAGAATATCCATGGTCACATAAGTGAATCCATACTCCTTAAATTTCTTTGCAATATCCTCTCGGACATTTTTTTCCAGAAGTTTCGGAAATTCCTCCGGCATGATCTCAATTCTTGCAAGTGAACCGTGAATACGGACACGTACCTGATGGAATCCATAGTCAAGTAAAAGCTGCTCTGCTTTCTCAACCATTCCAAGCTTTTCCTCACTGATGGTCTCTCCATAGACAAACCTGGAGGACAGACAGGCAAATGACTGTTTGTCCCAAGTCGGAAGCCCCAGTTCCTTTGAGTATTCTCTGATCTCCGCTTTCGTCAGCTTCGCCTCACGTAGCGGGCTCTTAACTCCAAGTTCTTTTACGGCGATCAGACCTGGTCTGTAATCGCCGTTATCATCCATATTTGATCCCTCTGCAATATATTCAATCCCATTCTTTTTTGCAATATCGCCAATCTTCTCAAACAGTTCTTTTTTACATAAATAACATCTGTTCGGAGGATTCTTTGAAAATCCTTCAATCTCCAATTCCTCAGACTGGCAGATCACATGCTGAATCCCCTCTTTCTCGCAGAATGCCTTCGCTTCATTCAGCTCTCTTTTCGGGAAAGAACAGGATTGAGCTGTAATCGCAATCGCCTTATCACCCAGCACATCATGAGCTACTTTTAATAAGAATGTAGAATCCACTCCACTTGAGAAAGCAACTGCTACACTGCCAAGTCCCTTCAGATATTCTTTTAAATGTTCCAGTTTATTTTCCATATCAGTCTGCCTCTTGTCCGTTTTTTATTGTACCTGTAGCACTCCTCGTAAATAATGTATATTGATCTGGCTCAACAAAGCGTGAAAGTTGAACTTTCTCAAATGTATTATTTAACAGGGTGCTATAGCTTCATTATAATATAGGCAATGACTGTTCAGCAACTTATTTTTCGCATTGCGAAATATGTTACTGAAAATAGAACGAACAATATTGATTTATGTTTCTTGTATCTTTTCTAACGCTTCCCCGACTTCTGTTACTTCTTTAAATAGTTTCTAAAGTAACAGCCTCTCTTAACTTCTTTATTTACAGTTTGTCTACTTCTTTTTCTGAAGCAGTTCTCCGTTTGTTTCTTCTCCATTCATACATGACATAATAATTAACCACTACCCCATATTATAAATAACACCCAGAGATACTTATTTCAGACTGATAATCAGATTTTTATTGAATTTATTAATCTATATGTTATGACAACATATCTTTCAGACATGTACTCCGGTAGTCACTCGGTGATATTTTATATCTTTCTTTAAATACTCGGTTAAATGTTCTCTGAC
>OLOE01000058.1_pt1 | contig 59442 bp, 56 predicted proteins | sample 1673201 | NCBI WGS metagenome assembly OLOE01 (sample SAMEA3136765, study PRJEB25190) | human gut metagenome | biome: human gut; feature: human-associated habitat; material: faeces | place: Austria | collected 2013
GGTCGGCCAGCGCTTTATCAACGGCTTTGGCGACGATGGCGTCGATCTGTTCCTGAGTAAATTCTTGCGCCATTACAGAGGTAAGCGGAAAAAACGCGGCGATAACCGCCATGGTTAATGGAAGTTTTTTTATCATTGTCATGAGTTTCTCAATATAGGTTAATTTTATTCAGACAATAACCAGCCTATTCTGAGCTGACAGAATATGTCGCTATCATCAGAACAAGTTATTTTTTATTTTGTACGGTCACAGAGGCGTTACACAATTATCGTTACCCTTCCTCCTTCGCTGATATTAAACAGGTGGTCTTTCGCCACTGACAAAAAAAACACAGCACGAACCAATAAACGCTATTTCCCGGCAGCGGATAGACGGCGGAATACATGCCCCCGCGGGAGCATGTCAGCAAAAATTAACCAAAGATATAGGTATTGACGAGATTTTCGAGTAATTCCTGACGCCCGCTCTGAGGCTGCGGATTCAGATTATGCTGCTCAGCGTATCGGGCAATATTATCCAGCGACATCTGCCCGCTCATAATTTTCTGCCCCAGCTCGCCCTGCCAGCCGGCATAGCGTTTTGCCAGACCCTGATCGAGCTTGCCATCCTCAATCATGCGCGCGGCCAGCTTGAGGGACAGCGCCATCACGTCCATGGCGCCAATATGGCCATAGAACATGTCGTATTTGTCGGTGCTCTGCCGGCGAACTTTGGCGTCAAAGTTCAGGCCGCCGGTGGTGAATCCCCCGGCTTTGAGGATCTCATACATCACCAGGGTATTTTCTTCCACGCTGTTCGGGAACTGATCGGTATCCCAGCCGAGCTGCGCATCGCCGCGGTTGGCATCAACGGAGCCGAAAATGCCCAGCGCGATGGCGCTGGCGATTTCATGGTGGAAAGAGTGCCCCGCCAGGGTGGCGTGGTTGGCTTCAATGTTCACCTTGATCTCATTTTCCAGACCAAACTGCTTCAGGAAACCATACACCGTCGCGACATCGTAATCGTACTGATGCTTGGTGGGCTCCTGCGGTTTCGGCTCGATAAGCAGCGTGCCGCCAAAGCCAATCTTATGCTTGTGCTCCACCACCATCTGCAGGAAGCGGCCAATCTGCTCACGCTCCTGGCGCAGGTAGGTATTCAGCAGGGACTCGTAACCTTCGCGGCCGCCCCACAGAACATAGTTTTCGCCGCCGAGCTGGTGGGTAGCGTTCATGGCGGTCACCACCTGCGTGGCCGCCCAGGCAAACACCTCCGGATCGGGGTTGGTCGCCGCCCCGGCGCCGTAGCGCGGGTGGGTAAAGCAGTTGGCGGTGCCCCACAGCAGTTTCACGCCGGTTTGCTGCTGTTTCTCCGCCAGCACCTCGGTCATGATGGCGAAATTATGCAAATACTCTTTCAGCGACGCGCCTTCTGGCGAGACGTCGACATCGTGGAAGCAGTAATACGGCACGTTGAGCTTGTAGAAAAATTCAAACGCCACGTCCGCTTTGCGTTTGGCCATTTCCAGCGCATCGCCCGCGGCCTGCCAGGGACGCTCAAACGAGCCGGCGCCAAACATATCCGCGCCATTCCAGCAGAAATTATGCCAGTAACAGGCGGCAAAACGCAGATGATCTGCCATGCGTTTTCCCAGCACGATTTCATCCGGATTATAGTGGCGAAACGCCAGCGGATTATCGGTTTTGGGTCCGGCAAAGCGAACGCGATCAACCTGGTCGAAATAGGTTTGCATGATGAACTCCGAAATTGAGAAACAGGAAAATTAACAACTGTGACACATCGTGTATTCTCATCGTCGGTTGCTCAATTACGTTATTTCACTCGGCGATTGAGAAAATGCTCAAATGTGAGCCATCTCGCAAATAAAACTATTTTAAATATCTCGCTTCGCGCGCGTATAGCGTACACTTCCTGGGGAATTCAGGTATCCATACCAAATTAAAATGCCGGTTTTGTCACAATGCCCGCCTGCCAAAAAATTAGCGGCGGATAACGGTTCAACGCAGGCGATACAGGCCTTTGCTTCGAGGATCACAGAAGTAAAAAAACATAATTACGTAATTTAAAAACGTAATAGATTCTTCCAGGTCAACTGTGTCAGAAAGTGTTTCACCTACACAAAACAAACCGGAGTCTGCTTAGAATGAGTAAAAACATAATGCACAGTCGGCATGATGAATATCATAAATTAACCCGTGGAGAACGAATTGGTTATGGCATGGGCGACTTTGCGCAAAACCTGGTTTTCGGCACAATTGGGGGTTTTCTGGCTTTGCATATGCTGACGGTAAATACCATCAGCACGGCAACGGCAGGCTTTATTTTTCTTTTTGTCCGCATCATTAATGTGTTTTGGGATCCGATGGTCGGAACCTACGTGGATAAACGAACCTCGAAAGCAGGGAAATATCGCCCCTGGCTGTTACGAGCCGGCGTGCCGCTGGTGATCCTGTCGGCATTACTGTTCGCGCCAATCCCTGGGGTGAAAGGTTCGGTGGCTTTCGCCTTTATTATTTATCTGGCGCTGGACCTGGTTTATTCCTTAGTCAATATTCCCTATGGCTCGCTGAATGCCTCGCTGACCCGCGACCCGGAATCGATCGATAAGCTGACCAGTACCCGCATGATGCTGGCCAACAGCGCCAACCTGCTGGTCTATACCCTGTTCCCGATGTTTGTACAGATGGCGGCGCCGAAAGATCGCAGCCTGAAAGACACCGGCTTTTTTGGCCTTGAGCTGAATCTCGGCAACTATACCGATCCGTCGGCGAACTACGCCTGGTTCGGCGTGTACGCCATCTATATGATCATCGGCGCGGTGGCCCTGTTTATCTGCTACAAATGCACCAAAGAACGCGTGGTCGCGACCGCCGAGCAGACCGCCAACGTCAAAACTACCGACCTTTTCCACGAGCTCAGACATAACCGTCCGCTGGTTATTCTCGGCATGTTCTTTATGCTGGCCTTTACCTTCATGTTCTTCATGAACACCGTTAACGGCTTCTTCAACCAGTTCGTCGTCGGCCACTCCGAATGGATGGGCGCCGTGGGCCTCGTCGCGTCTATTCCCGGCATCGCCTTCCCGGTGTTCTGGCCGAAACTGAAAAAAATCTTTGGTAAAAAAGGCTTCTTCCATCTGTTCCTCGCCATGTTCATCGTCGGCGAACTGCTGACCTACGCCTGGTCCCGCGAAGGGATGCACGACGCCCTGTGGCTGGCCTACATCGCCACCTTTATTAAACAGTGGGGCTTAACCTCCGCCACCGGCTTTATGTGGGCGCTGGTACCGGAAGTTATCGCGTACGGCGAATTAAAATCGGGCAAACGCAATGCCGCCATTATCAATGCCATTATGGGACTCTTCTTCAAGATCGGCTTCACCATCGGCGGCGCTATCCCGCTGTGGCTGCTGGCGGTGTATGGATTTAATGAAAGCGGCGCCGTGCAGAGCGCCAGCGCCATCGACGGGATCATTATGACCGCGGTGTGGATCCCAATTGCGCTGGCCGCTATTTCGATGGTGATCATGCAGGTTTATCCGATCTCCGATAAACATGTGACCGACATCAACCGTCAGCTGGATGAGATCCGCGTGTAGTTAAAAAAATTATAAATCAGACCGATCCTTAACTTTCCATTTTAAAAGGTGTAATGAAATGTCACTTATTCAAAACCCGATATTACGCGGCTTTAATGCCGACCCCAGTATTATTCGCGTCGAGGATACGTACTATATTGCCAACTCGACGTTTGAGTGGTTCCCGGGCGTGCGTTTACATGAGTCGAAAGACCTGAAAAACTGGAACCTGCTGCCTTCGCCGCTCTCCACCACCACCCTGCTGGACATGAAGGGCAACCCCTCCTCCGGCGGCATTTGGGCGCCGGCGCTTTCCTGGGCCGATGGGCAATTCTGGTTGGTGTATACCGATGTGAAGGTCACCGAAGGCGCCTTTAAAGACATGACCAACTACCTGACCACCGCGAAGGATATTCGGGGCCCGTGGAGCGACCCGATCAAGCTGAACGGCGTCGGGTTTGACGCCTCGCTGTTCCATGACGACGATGGCCGGAAATATATCGTCCAGCAAACCTGGGATCACCGGGAGTACCATCACCCCTTCGATGGCATTACCTTAACGGAGCTGGATACCAACACGCTGAAGTTAATGCCGGAAACCGCGCGCACCATCTACCGCGGCACCGCCGTGGCGCTGGTCGAGGGGCCGCACCTCTATAAACTGAACGGCTACTACTATCTGTTTGCCGCCCAGGGCGGCACCGTGTTTACCCACCAGGAGGTGGTGGCGCGGTCGAAAACCCTCGAGGCCGACAGCTTCGAAACTGAGCCGGGCGACGTGTTCTTAACCAACGTCGACACCCCGGACAGCTACATCCAGAAACAGGGCCATGGCGCGCTGGTCTCCACCCCGGAAGGCGAATGGTATTACGCCTCGCTCTGCGCCCGGCCGTGGAATCGCCCGGGGGAATCCATCTACGACCCGCGCGGCTGGTCAACCCTCGGCCGGGAAACCGCGATCCAGAAAGTGTACTGGGACGACGAAGGCTGGCCGCGTATTGTAGGTGGTCACGGCGGGAAAACCTTCGTCGAAGGGCCGAAAGACGCCATCTTCACCGAAAGCGCCAGCGATAATAGCCAGCAGGATGACTTTACCTCGCCAGCGCTCGACCCGAACTGGAATACCCTGCGGGTGCCGTTTACGGCCAAAATGGGCACCACCGGCAACGGCAAATTAACCTTAATCGGCCAGGGTTCGTTAGCCAATACGCATGACCTGTCGCTGATTGCCCGCCGCTGGCAGGCCTTCTATTTTGACGCCGCGGTGAAGGTGAAATTCGAGCCCTTCAGCTATCAGCAGATGGCCGGATTAACGAATTACTATAACGACCGCCACTGGAGCTTCGTCTTCCTGACCTGGAATGAAATTAACGGCAAGGTCATCGAAGTTGGCGAAAATAACCGCGGAAAATACACGTCGTACCTGAAAGATAACGCCATCAAGGTGCCGGACGGCGTGGAATACGTCTGGTTCCGGACCAAGGTCCGCAAGCAGACCTACAGCTATGAATACAGCTTCGATGGCGTGTCGTTCACCGAGATCCCGGTCCAGCTGGATGCCGCGGTACTGTCCGATGACTATGTATTGCAGAGCTACGGCGGGTTCTTTACCGGGGCGTTCGTCGGCCTGGCGGCGGTAGACTACGCCGGGTACGGCACCCAGGCTGAGTTTTATCAGTTCGAGTATCAGGAGCTGGGCGATGCGTTAGCGGCCGATGGGAGCTACAGCTGGGAGGCTGGCGAGACGCGGGATAAGTAAGAGAGTGTGAGCCCACGCTACCGGTAAGGTAGCGTGGGGTTTGTGCTGTGTGTGATGTAATTAAAGCGAGCGCTGTAGGATGTCAGTCTGCGGGGCGCAGCCGGGCCTTCAGCTCTTCGGGAGTAAACGGCGGATCTCGCCGGTGCAGCATTGCATGGCAATTGGGACATACCGGGATCAGATCGGTTTCAGGGTTCAGACGGTAGTCCTGCTTGATCCCGGCCAGCGGAATGAGATGGTGGATATGGATAAAGCCCTGGCCGATTTCGCCATAGCGGCTGGCCATATCCAGACCGCATACCTGACACCGGCAGCCGTGCAGGCGAAGCGCCGCCTGACGAGCCTGACGGTCGCGCTCATAGCGATTGACCACCACCTGCATCGCCGCCCCTTCCACGAACTCCATAGTCGTCTGTCCCTCATCGGGGAAAAGCGCAACCTCGTCATCGCCAGCGCCCTGCGACGCGATCGTAAATCCTTGATCCAGTAACAGACGCACGCATTTGGATTTAATCCCTCCGCTGAAATCCGCCGGGGTAAATTCCGTGCCTGTCGCAAGCGTGGCCGCTAACCCGACGATGGCTTTTGAAGGATACCGACGCCCCTCAAACTCGATCTCATACAGACGCGCGCTTTTAAACTGATGCGCAACGCCTGCATCGTAAGCGCGAATGGCGGCGATGATGCATTCCCTGGATAAATGGTCCGGTAGTTTTTTCATAAGACATAGCTATCTGATGGCGCGAAGCTTGAGTATAAATAGAAAGCTATGGGCTTTTCGAACAAATAACTAGCAGTGATAGTTAAATCGCGATCCACGTAGAACCGCCGCATCTGGTGGGTTGATCGGCAAGGATTTTGCGAGCATCATCGCATTTATTATTGAACGCAAGATCATTCTGCTGTTTGCGCAGGGGATTAGCTACCAGGACATTAGCCGAGAGTTCGAAGATTTATATGCTTTCAGCATGTCAACCGCCACCATCAGTGTAGTACGATAAAGTTACCCCTGAACTAAAACAGTGGCAACAGCACCCGCTGGAAAAGGTTTACCCCTTCGTCTGGCTGAACGTATTCACTATAAAGTCCGTGAGAATGGCCGTTATCAGAGCAAAACGGTTTATACCGTTCTGGCGCTGAATCTGGCAGGCAAGAAAGAAACTCTGGGCCGGTATCTATAAGAAAGTAAAGGCGCTAACTTCTGGCTGTCTATATTAAGCGACCTGCAAAACTGGGGCATTGAAGACATCCTGATCGCCTGCGTGCGCGGGCTGACCGGCTTCCCGGAGGCGATAAACAGCATTTATCCGCAGACAGAGGTTCAGTTGTGCGTCATTCACCAAATCAGTAACTCGATTAAATACGTGGCCTCAAATGACCATAAAGCTTTTATGGCTGATCTGAAACCGGTATATCGCGCGGGGTCGAAAGAAGCCGCAGAAACGGTGCTGGATGAACTGGAAGCGAAATGGGATCAGCAGTATCCAGTGTTGCTCCAGTCGTGACGACGCAAGTGGGAAAATCTGTCAGCATACAATAGAATTTAAGAAACACGGAGTCAGTAAAATACTGTACGTGAAAAGTGATGCGGAAAGTTAAAACCTCGGTGCAACAACTAAACTCATTGATAAGTTTTTTACTGCGATAATCGATAGATTTGCAGACTATAGGCGTGCGAATGAATAGTCACCTAAAAGCTGGCAGGTAATAATTAACAATGCTGTAACAGTTATATGGCTTTCAGGCAGCGTATTATTATACGCTGCCTTTTTCAACTAGCCGTAATAAAGCATGTTTTTGGATAACGATTAAAAAGTGAATAATTGTAAACAGCTTCATTTTTGTAATATGAGTTAGGATAGAAGTTGACTTCTTTGCCAAGCAGAGATGCTAAAATTGCCACATGCAGCCTGTCGGTATTGACAACTTTATACTCTTCAAGAAAGTTTATCATGCAACGGGTAGAATTACGCGCCAGAAATTCATTATCCCAATAATCGCCATTCCAGGTGAGCGAAATATCATGATTGTTTTCTTTGTAGTCTCCAGTTAGAGATTCGGAGTCCGTTCTGAAGCAGTTGGCCTGTTTTTTATAGACGGGTTTAAGTGACAGGTATTTATTAAGATCGAGATAAAATGCCATATCATCAGTAATGAATACGTTCTTGTTTGGTTCGTAGTTGAGAGATTTAATATAATCGAAGGTGATATTTTCGCGACAAAAAACAACAAACTTATCAATATTGTTGATGAATAAATCGCTATACCCTCTGATTGTCGACGGCATTATTATTACTTTATGAAATTTCCCAATATTATTCTGGATAAAGTCATGACCTTCAGAATACAATCCTTCTATCAGGTTTCCTCCGCCTCCAAAAATTAAAATATCAGTTTCAGAACTGTAGCACTCGCCATCTCTGTAAGGGATATAGGTAAGAGCATTTCGTTCAAAAAAGTCATACGTCGCAGATGCAATTACACCATCACCAGCATTACCAGGGTTTGCCTTATAGACAAATCGATGAGATAGATGATAAGATTTTAGAAGCAAATCAAATTTTAACTTCATATTGGTCATTTTTTATCCTGTTTAACAGAAGCTACCGACTGCTATCTTACACTACTTCAATTCACTAATATCATAGAAAAGTCTAGGTTACAAAGGAAGGGTTACAATGAAGAAAATTCTTATAATGACGCCGGACATTGAGGGGCCTGTCCGTAACGGCGGTATTGGTACTGCTTTCACTGCCCTTGCCACTACTTTGGCAAAAAAGGGGTATGATGTTGATGTATTGTATACATGTGGCGACTATTCTGAATCATCTGTATCGAAATTTAGCGACTGGTCACGTATTTATAGTACCTTTGGTATCAATCTGCTAAGAACCGGACTGATAAAAGAGATTAATATTGATGCACCGTATTTTAGAAGGAAAAGTTATTCAATTTATCTCTGGTTGAAAGAAAATAACATCTATGACACTGTTATTTCTTGTGAGTGGCAGGCAGATCTTTATTACACTTTATTAAGCAAAAAGAATGGAACGGATTTTGAAAATACAAAGTTCATTGTAAATACTCACAGTTCAACGTTATGGGCTGATGAAGGTAATTACCAGCTTCCATATGATCAGAACCATCTTGAACTCTATTATATGGAGAAAATGGTGGTTGAAATGGCGGATGAAGTTGTTAGTCCGTCTCAGTATTTAATTGATTGGATGTTGAGTAAGCACTGGAATGTTCCTGAAGAACGTCATGTAATTTTAAATTGCGAGCCATTTCAAGGGTTTGTGACGAGAGATGATGTTACAGTTAAAATAAATGAAAAGCCAGCTTCTGGCGTTGAGCTTGTATTTTTCGGCCGCCTTGAAACCCGTAAAGGACTTGACATATTCCTGCGTGCATTAAGAAAACTATCTGATGAAGATAAAGAGAGCATTTCTGGAGTAACCTTCCTCGGAAAAAATGTCACTATGGGGAAAACTGATTCATTTACTTATATTATGAATCAGACTAAAAATTTGGGACTCGCAGTTAATGTCATCAGCGACTATGATCGTACCAACGCTAATGAATATATAAAAAGAAAAAATGTATTAGTCATCATTCCATCACTTGTAGAAAACTCACCCTATACTGTTTATGAATGCTTGATTAATAACGTTAATTTCCTCGCTTCAAACGTTGGTGGAATTCCAGAGCTTATTCCGCAGGAGCATCATGCGGAAGTTCTATTTATTCCTACACCTGTCGATTTATACGGGAAAATCCACTATCGCTTAAAAAATATAAATATAAAACCAGGGCTTGCTGAATCACAAGACAATATTAAAGAAGCTTGGTTTGTCGCAGTTGAACGAAAAAACAACCGCGCATTCAAGAAAATCAATGAAGCTAACAGCCCGTTAGTTAGCGTGTGTATAACTCACTTCGAACGTCACCATTTGCTTCAGCAAGCACTCGCATCAATAAAATCTCAGACGTACCAAAATATTGAGGTCATCTTGGTTGATGATGGAAGTACGACAGAAGATTCTCATCGTTATTTAAATCTCATCGAGAATGATTTTAACTCTCGAGGCTGGAAAATTGTCCGTAGTTCTAATAACTATCTGGGTGCTGCAAGGAATTTGGCTGCGCGACACGCCTCTGGCGAATATCTGATGTTTATGGACGATGATAATGTTGCTAAGCCTTTTGAGGTAGAAACGTTTGTTACTGCAGCATTAAACTCTGGGGCCGATGTGTTAACCACACCAAGCGATCTTATTTTTGGTGAGGAGTTCCCTTCTCCGTTCCGTAAAATGACGCACTGCTGGCTTCCGTTAGGGCCTGATTTAAATATCGCCAGCTTTAGTAACTGCTTTGGCGATGCTAATGCGCTGATCAGAAAAGAGGTTTTCGAAAAAGTTGGCGGATTTACTGAAGATTACGGTTTAGGTCATGAAGACTGGGAGTTTTTTGCCAAAATATCATTACAGGGATATAAATTGCAAATCGTCCCGGAACCTCTATTTTGGTATAGAGTTGCAAACTCCGGCATGTTGTTAAGTGGAAATAAGAGTAAAAATAACTACCGCAGTTTCCGTCCTTTTATGGATGAGAATGTTAAATATAACTATGCAATGGGGTTGATACCTTCCTACCTCGAGAAGATTCAAGAACTTGAGAGTGAAGTGAATCGCTTGCGGAGCATCAATAGTGGTCATTCTGTCAGTAACGAGTTACAACTTTTAAATAATAAGGTTGATGGTCTTATTTCTCAGCAAAGAGATGGCTGGGCCCATGACCGTTTTAATGCTCTGTATGAAGCAATTCATGTCCAAGGCGCAAAACGAGGCACCAGCCTGGTTCGCCGGGTTGCCCGGAAAGTGAAATCAATGTTAAAATAAAGTAATATTCGGGGCCCGAAAGGGCTCCGCAAAAATAATATTAACTTTCAGCTAATTTTAAATTTGTCTGTAAATAACCCTGTTTTAGTTGCATGCATTTTTGAGTTCCCGGCCAGATTTGACCCTGGCCCAAATTCAGTGCAGTGCTAAATCAGAGATCTTCGTCTTTCCGGAGACTTCGGATGAATTCAGCCGGAGTCATGTCATTTAATGATGAATGCGTTCTCTCATGATTATATTCCCTGCGCCAGTTGTCGAGTTTGTCCTGCGCATCTTCCAGCGAGAGAAACCAGTGAATGTTCAGGCATTCATCCCGCAGACTGCCGTTAAATGATTCAATAAACGGATTATCCGTTGGTTTTCCGGGGCGGGATAAGTCCATTGTGACACCGTGTTCATACGCCCATTTATCCAGACTTTTCAAAATAAACTCGCTGCCGTTATCTGTCTGAATACGTACCGGCAGACGCTTGCCCAGCACCCGCAACCTTTCCATCACACCGACCACATCCTCACCTTACAGTGACTTTCCGGCATGGATCGCCACACACTCCCGATTAAAATTATCCACTACAGTCAGCGCCCGGAAACGTGTTCCGTTAAACAGATTATCCGACACGAAATCCATACTCCAGCACTGATCGATACCGGTCAGGACCGGACGTTGCTGACGATGTGCTGCACTGACATGCATGCGGGGGCGCTTTTTGCGCAGGTTGAGGCTTTCCAGACAGTAAATCCGGTGTGTTTTCTTGTGGTTAACAGGCCAGCCTTCCCGCCACAGCTGAATATGAATACGCGGGCAACCGTAGCGGATCCGGGTTTCCGCTATTTCCCGGATACGCAGGGTTATCGCCCGATCATCCCGCCGGCTCTGCCAGTGGTAAACGGTTCTGCTCTGCATCAGCAGTCCGCATCCCCGTCGGACACTGATACGGTAAGCCCCCCGCAGAAAATGCACCGCCTGACGTTTCTGAGCCGGCCTCAGAACTTTTGTTTCAGTACCTCCTGCAGCATCTCCTTGTCCAGACTCAGGTCAGCCACCAGTTTCTTCAGCCGCAGATTTTCATCCTCCAGTTGCCGCAGACGCCGCAGTTCGGTCACGCCCAGACCGGCGAATTTCTTCTTCCAGTTATAAAAAGTGGCTTCAGAAATGCCCATCTTTCGGCAGACTTCCCCGTCGCGGGTGCCGGTTTCGGCCTGTTTCAGAGCAAACGCAATCTGTTCTTCGGTATAGCGGGTCTTTTTCATGGCGATGTGCCTCTCTGTGAGATGGAAGAAAGACCGGAGACTTCAGTTTAGCCCGGCACTGTTTTCAGGGAGGAGATCAACACCCCCGCCGTAGTACGCGGAAGTATGTAATGAAACGATTGGCGTTAGCCCTGCTTTTATTTATTTTCAAAGAATTGGTTGTAGCTTCCGTTCTCACGCCGGAAGCCGACCATTATGACAGCTATCTGTTAGTCGACACTTAACCCGCAACAGCCGTTTCTGGAACAACTTACGACCTCCTGTTCCGTCCAGTGTTCTCCAGACTGTAGGCCAAGCGGTGCCATATTCTAAGCAACCACCAAAGGTGAAAGAACATACTCGCTAGATAAGTTCCAGCGTCACCAGCTTTACCAGCAACACCGGCTAACAGGTAACCACAAGTAATTTACCGGTCCGCGATACCGCCGCCCTGATCCAGCTTCACAAGAGACAGGCTCTTGCTCTGTTGGAATGCGGGCAATTGTGGAAATCTCGTCTGCAACTGACCGTGCGGATAAACACTATCCATAGCTGACGACATGATCCCATTGATTAACACACTTTGATTTTATTACATTTGCTCATTTACTCGCCAACACCAAAAACTTACACTTCCCACATGGACTTAAAAGCAAAAATAAGGATAAGGACGAATGGCTATTGGTCATTTTTTATTTAGGGGTGATAAGACCGCTTGCGGTGGCAGGATTCTTGAAGGATGCCCCAACCATCAATTTTTCGATAAAGATATGGCATGTGAAGGCCATAAAGTAACCTGCGGCAAACATCCAGGGCATTATCGTATCTGCGGTGGCCTTGATAGTGACGAAATACATGGTAAAAGAGTAGCCGGAACACTGCACAGCCGTAGTTCCTGTCCCTGCAAATCACGTTTTATTCCTTCCATCGATGACACTTATGAATTTTCTACAGGGGCAGCGAAAGCCGACACAGCCCAATCTCAAGTCGTCGAATTTCCCGTTCTCCCCCGCCCGATTTATGATCCCCAAGCTGATAATGTGACTGACACCTGCAAGTCAGAAGATAACCCGCTGCTGAACGGCGTTTATATATGGACTGAAACGACAAGTGCAGGTCATGTTTTCGTTTCAGTGCATGAGAATAACAATATCTTCCTCTACACCTATGGACGCTATGGACGCACTGATAAAAGTACCTTCACTGGGGATGGGATTTTAGACTTTTTCCAGGATGAAGATGCGCGTAAGTATTACCGATACGAACTTTATGAAATGGGGGCTCGCGCTTTCCGCATTGATGATGCAGATCCTAAAATAATCCGTAAATTCTTCGAAAACCTTTGGAATGGCGGAGTAACACCAATTCAAACGCCAAACATGCAAGATGGTACAAAGCGAAGAGGCCGAACCATTGATAAATATGATGTCACTGGTAGCAACTGTACCACTCACTCAGTCGAGGGGCTCAAGTTTGCTGGCTCAAAGGTATTCGAACACGGTTACACATCCACGACAACACAGCTACCAATCGACATAGAAGAAGATTTTACTATTCCGGTTTCACTGCAAAGATATCTTGAATCAAAGAGTGCAGACTTCTCATCAATCCTCGTTGTCGAAATGACTAATACATTCAAACAGCAGTACCCTAACACCGAGAACAAAAGCCCTCAATCAATGGGAGGGAGTGCAAAAATCCAACAATCTGCTGCCGATTCCGCTGCTGTTGCTGGCTCAACTTCCCCCTACTCAGGCGGTACAGTAGGCGGTTCATTGGGAAGCACTTACGATGATGAATAAGAAGTTCTGGATCAGATGGGTGAGTATCGCGCTGATCTGTGCAGCGTATTACGCTATCGTGCTTTATTTCGATCTGGTCTTCGCTCTTAACTTTACAGAGACAATGAGTCAAGGCGGAGAATTTACCCCTTCTCAATGTACCTGGTTTGTTAAGGAGCTAGCGCAAAATCACTCTGATTCGGCTTTAGCCTCCATCATTGGTTTCGCTGTCTGCGTCCCTTTGATCCTGCTCATCTTCAAGAAAGTGAAATGACCGTCAAAGGCTGGCGAGATCCAGCCTTTTCCTTCCTCCCTCATTTTAGACAATATGTAGTGGCACACTGAATTTGGCCACCCTGGACTGCCCCCACCACTCCGGTAGACGATTCTGCCCTAAAGTTTGAGTATAGGAGGTTCGACTGGCGCTTCGTCAACATCATCACCCGCGCCCTGGTGGCACTGGGCCAGCGCCCGGACTACGCCCGTATCGCCCGCCACGTTATCAACATCGACGAACTATTTATCGACTACGCCCGCGTCTTTTTGACCAGCCACGACCGCCAGGCATGGGACAACGTGGTACGGATTGCCGGTGGCATCACTGAGAAAAACACGCCACGTAATCTTCAGGGAAGGGACAGCTACGTCGTCGCGCTGGAGCAGTACCTTTCAACCACCCGATTACACGACACGATCCTCGACGGTCTACGTACTGCCGTGCGCTATGACAAAACCTATTTCGATAAGATCGTCGCCTCGCTGCTGCCACTGCTGGGAAAACTGACCACCAGAAAAATCTCCCAACTGCTGGCCCCGGACTACGGCGACCTTAACGACCCGCGCCCGGTATTTAACTGGCAGCAGGCGATTATTTATGTCGGGCTGGATGCATTGTCTGACGCAGAAATTGCCGCCGCTGTCGGCAACTCAATGTTCGCCGATTTGGTCAGCGTCGCCGGACATATCTACAAGCACGGCGTGATGGATGGCCTGCCGCAGACGGAAGAGAACCCGGCCATCAACCTGCACTGCGATGAGTTCAGTGAACTGATGGGCGATGAATTTATTCCGCTAATAAATAAAGGCGGCGGCGCAGGTGTAGAGGTTACGGCCTACACCCAGACGCTCTCCGATATCGAAGCCCGCATCGGCGACCGCGCCAAAGCGGACCAGGTCGTCGGCAACTTCAACAATCGGATCATGATGCGGGTGCGGGAATCTGCCACCGTCGAATTGTTGACGAAGCAACTGCCGCAGGTGGATGTGCTCAGCAACAGCATCAGTTCCGGCGTTGCCGACAGCGCCGACGCACAGGGCAACATCGGTTTTTCCAGCAACACCCAGGATCGGATGAGCAGCATACAGGTGCCGTTACTGGAACCCGCCTCACTGGTACAGCTTCCCAAAGGGCAGGCGTTCGCTCTGCTGGAAGGTGGTCAGCTCTGGAAGCTACGCATCCCATTACCGGACGCAGCACACGATCCGCTGATGCCGGAAAGCATCACACACATAGCCCACTATATGGAAAAACAGTACGACAGCACGCCCATATGGTGGGACCGCCCGGAGACAGTTGTAACGGCGAAAAATGACCCTATTTTATGGCTGAATGACAGCGAAACCACGGAGAAACAGACCGATGATACCCCGGACACACCGCCAGCTCGTGAGCGTTGAAGTGATGTGGCCTGCACAAACACTGCCTCTTCCCCTGCAACAGGCGGTGGAAGCGCTGACGCAGGGAGAAACGCCCGACCAGATTATCGCTCGCATGAATTTGCAGGGCTTTCAGGCATGGCGCGAAGCTACATCGCCGCAAGGCGAACACGACATTTTTCAGATACGACTGGATGAGGCACACGAGGCACGGTTCCTCTGCCGCTACATTACTCTGCCGCTGCACTGATGCCCGAACATGCGCCACCAGGCCCCGTGCGTCGCCCCGGACTGCTCGGCTGGATAGCATTACTTCCCGGCGTGCTGGTCGGCTTTTGCCTCGGCGCGTGGATGCTGGCGATAACGCTGGAGTGGCTGGGCGAGGCGTTTTTCTGGCGGAACACCTGTGCCAGTCACAGTGAGCAGGTATTGCAGGTGACATGGCAGTGGTGGAAAAGCTCTGCTGGCGCACCGATGTGGTTAGTAGAAGACCTCGCGATTGTCAGCGATACGTTGCAGCAAGGGATTGCGGCGCTGGTTCATTCGCTCAACGGGCAAAGCGGGTTGTTCTGGACGGAAACCATCACTACGGTGATCCGCTGTGCGTTACTGTCTGCGAGTAAGTTACCCTTACCTTTCTGCTGCGCTGGCTATTTTATTGCAGGCGCTACCACAGTTTGTGCTGATCATTGTTATAGGGCTGATTGACGGGCTGGTACGCCGCGACTTACGGCGATTCGGCGCAGGCCATGAGTCCGGGTTTGTTTATCATCATGCAAGGCGTATGATCGGCTCCAGCCTCGCGGCAACGGGGCTGGCGTGGCTGGCGTGGCTGGCGTGGCTGGCGTGGCTGGCGGTGCCAGTTTTTCTGGAATCAAGATATATTGTAATACCTGGAGTGATGCTGAGTGGGCTCGCGGGTTCAGTAGCGACGGGAGCATTCAAAAAGCATTTGTAATGCAACCTAGATAGTACTTATTCACCCAGCCATAAACTCAAGACTGATAATACCAAAGCACTGGCCGTTGATAATTGTTTTTTTTGTGAAAAAATCGACTAATTAACACGCTGGTCAAAAGCATATGTTTTTGTAGTAAAATCAATACAATTTGACTCCTAACAAGATATAATGGCTGTTCGTTTTATCTAATAAGTTACTCAAATTATTTTCAGCGGAGTGGATATTCATTAAATGAGCTTACCTGAGGAAAAAATAGCTAAACGAGCACTGAAAGCCATTGAATTTATTTGTCGACAGCTCTCGCGCTTTGCAAAAATGACACCCGTTGAGCTTATGGCTTACTTACGAAAGAATCCCAAAGATGCCTTTTGTAATATTCCCCATCCGAAAGGAAATGGACATATCCATTGTGGTTCTCTTGCCTGGAACAAGCTGAATGAGCTTGTAGACCTCACTATCGAATTGGATCACGGTCTTGGGCGACGAGTAGGCCGCAAACTCGCAAAGGAAGCCGTAATAAATGCTTTTGTTAAAAGAGTATTACAGGAGGCACGTGGAGTTGATCAGGAAACCGCAATGCTGCTTCTTAAAGACGCTTTAACGATTTTGAGAGAAAAGCTTGTAGTTATCGAACACTACCTACCGTGTGTGCTTTTCCCTGGGGATACACCTACTGAATTCAGCGTTGGTCCTGTCACATTCGTCCGTCGCTCCAAGTTCTTCGATGATAAAAAATCAGTACTAAAACATAGTATTCATGTTAACACGAAGGCGCATATTCAGTGCGTAAAGGAAGCGATTGCTCAAGGTTTCCCACAAGAACGCACGCACACTAAAGATGAATCAAGACAACTAGTGCGTAAATTACAGTCCCGAGCAGTCAAAGCCTACAAAGACTATCCATGGATTGCTTGTGTGAAAGTGAGTGATTGTGATGAAGCAATCTCTAAAGAACGAGCGCTCCAAGCTACAGAGATGGCGCTTCACATCATCCGTATCCTCTTGGGAGCTAAACCGACAAGGGAAATTAGGCTAGCATGGTCACGCAGCGGAGCTCTGCGCTCGGCACATTTGCACGCTGATGTACATGGTGTGATTCACGCAAGTCTCTGCGCTGATTCTTTAGAACCGGTTGGTGTAATAAACTGGCATGAAGCATTGATAAGGGCAAATTTAGAATTAGACATCCTCGGTTCTGCTTTGATATCCATAGTCAATCCAGTAGAAACTACTCACCTTCACCAGCGCCTTATTGACGCTATCAATTGGTTTGGGGACGCGGTTACAGATTCAAATGTACATTCGAGTATCGTAAAATACGTATCTGCAATTGAGCGGTTGTTCTTCGGTAAATTCGAAGCAGGGCGTACAAAATTGTTTGCCGGTCGGGTTAGGGATGTGTTGAAAGCTTTCAATTGTGATGAAGAGCATCATGTTTACACTAAAGCTCTAGAACTATACAAAACTCGTTCGGCTTTAGTACATGGTGAACAATTTCGCACTGAAGATGAATCCTTTAACAGTATTAATATTGCATCAGAATTAAGTAGGATGTGCCTTCTATGCTCTGCACAGCTTTACTCCATGATGCTACAAGCATTCGAAAATCCTAATAATGCAAAATTAGAAGAAATCATGAAGCGCATAAACGATGAAGGGTTGAATTGGCTGGCAGAGGCTGCAGCATTAGGCTGTGCAAAACACTCTCCAATCAGATAAACCATGAACCTTATTAGAAACGGGCGTTCAAAAGCATATTTTGAGCGCCCTGTTATCAATAAATCGCTCAGATAAATCATTATATTGAGCCTGTAGTATCTTACTTAGTAATTTACATTCCACAGGGCATGGTATCATTCTCCAAAAAGCAATAAAGTAAAGGAACATATCCACAATAGCTGTATATAATATAAAATATTCTCAAACAGAAATGTATTCATACCTATAAATGGGCAATATAAAAGATAAAATGGTGAGAGTCAGAATGTAAGCGCACCCGTTTTAGTTCCACGCACTTTTTGAGATTTCCGGGGTTTCAGCCATCAGCCGGTATTCTTCCGGCGTCAGGTTATTCAGGGATTCGTGGGGGCGCTCGCCGTTATATTCAGCCAGCCAGCGCTCTGTAATTTCCCGTGCTTCATTCAGTGTTCTGAACAGATAAAAATCCAGTATTTCTGTTCTGTATGTCCGGTTGAACCGTTCGATAAAGGCATTCTGCGTTGGCTTGCCGGGCCTGATAAACTCCAGCATCACACCATGCTCTTCTGCCCATTGTGCCAGCGTCAGCAAGACCAGCTCCGGACCGTTATCCATCCGCATCTTCAGCGGATATCCGCGGTTTGCCACGATCCTGCCCAGCACTCTGACAACCCGCTGCGCCGGGATATTCAGGTCAATTTCGATCGCCAGCGCTTCCCGGTTATAACCATCCACCACGTTGAAGGTTCTGAAACGTCTGCCGCACACCAGCGCATCGTGCATAAAATCGATGGACCAGCTCTGGTTCATCGCCTCTGGCGTTGCCAGCGGAGCCGGATTGCGCACCGGCAGGTGCTGTTTTCCCTTACGGCGAAAATTCAGTTTCAGCAGGAAGTAAATCCGGTGAACGCGCTTATGGTTCCAGGCGTTGCCCTGCCTGCGAAGGACCTGAAAAAACCTTTTATATCCGTATCGCGGATAGCGTTCAGCCGCCACGGTCAGCGCCATAATGACTGGCTCATCACGTTGCGTATCCGGCTGATAACGAAATACCGTCCTGCTCAGCGACAATATCCTGCATGCCTGACGTAAGCTCATGGCAAACTGCGCGGTCAGATAGCTGACCAACTCACGCTTTATCGCTGGTTTTAAAGCTTTTTTTCAATAACGTCTTTCAATGCGCGGCACTCGAGGCTCAGGTCCGCAAACATCTGTTTCAACCGGCGGTTTTCATCTTCGAGGTCCTTCATCTTTTTGATATCAGAGGCTTCCATACCGCCGAACTTCGCTTTCCAGTTGTAGTACGAGGCCTCAGAAATCCCGGCTTCGCGGCACACATCTTTGACGGTGCGTCCGGCTTCGACGGACTTCAGAACGGCAATGATCTGGTGTTCGGTTAATCGGGCTTTGCGTATGGCGATCTCCTCCAAGGATATATTCAGTATGCCGGAAGATCTCTAAATGTGAATGGTCCGGTTTACCGGGATGCTTACAGGTTGACTCAAATTGACTTCTGTTGAAAGGAGAATCGCGAAAAGCCTTGCGTAGCGCGGATTTCAGGCACAAAAAAGACGTCCGTCGACGTCTATTGATGTTCCGATGGTGCGAAGGCCGGACTCGCACATAAAACTTAACCTCATGATTTAAAAAAGATAACAAAAAAACAGTTTAATTTTATACCAACACAGATACCAACACGAAAATTCATTGTTCTTGGGTATCGAACCCGGACAAACATGACTGAGTTGTATTAGCTCAGATTTGACCTGACACAGTTATGGCACAGATCTCAACCTAATCTGACAGGCAGCTCAGTGCCAGGAGCCACTCGCTCTTTGCCACATAAATTCTGAAAGGAACATCAGTAGGCCGTTGCTCCACCATTACATATCAGCTTTTGAGAAAATAAGCTTCTTGCTTAAAGCCCACTCAGACTTAGAGATATGCGGAGGTTCAATCATTCAGTATTATTTTGTACTCTCTTGTTTGGTATCCGAATACCCATCCAGACGATTTTTATATCAGTAAACTCTTCTTTTTCTGGGTTGAAAATCACATCAGCTTTAAAAAGGCACCGTTGGAAAGCCTCCATATGTACCATTTCATCTTTTAACTCTTGATTATAAAAGTGGCTATCGAAGTCCATTTTGTGAGCATGATAGTTTTCTTTTAAGACCTGGATCCCCCACACTACGCTCAGTAGCTCAAAATAATATCCGAGCTTGATATTTTCATCATTTAATTGCTCGCTTGAGTATATCTCCGGATCCTCAACACCTTCAAAGTCGGTAGCTGAAAAATTCTGGATGGTTTTAATACATTTCAGAGGAACCCCAACCGCCCCTAAAAATCTTTGGATAGGAGAGTCAGATGCGCTCTCGAGACATTCAATTGCAGCTTCAGATGCTGCATGCTCTAGATCGTCTCCCCATTTATCAATGAATTCTTCTAATTGTTCATCTTTCAGGAATTTATTGGATGTTGTAATGGTCGATGGATCCGATGATAATTTCATGAATTCCATCTCATCTTCAGACATCGTGAAGACGATATCCCCCCAAGGCTTGCGCTCAATACTGCCTTTAATTCTAGAAAGCCCCATTGCCTTTGCAGTTAAAAGACTAACATCTTGATACTTCGTTAGCGCTGGAACCGTCCCTCCAATTCGATAATTTAGAGCATCCCAAATAAGCGTAACGTAAGATGGTCCACCATCAAATGAAGATGACACCACACCAATGACGTTCCCATCCGAGTCAACAACCGGGCCTCCGCTCATCCCTCCCATAGTGTCCATTTCTACCTCGATACATGGTGCAGGCATTCGCTCACCACGTCCTTGAGGAAACGCGGCAGTTACCAGCCCAGACGAGACCATCGGACTCACGGAGGCTACATCATCTTCAACATGACCATGCCTAAATCCAAATGCCCACAAACGCTCTCCAACGAGTGGCAACCCAACCCTTAAAGTCCATAGGTTAAGCGGGTAATCAGCCAATGCATCCGAGTTTAGCGTACAGCTCACTAAAGTTAGGTCTGATGGGTTTGCTTCACCTTCCTCAAACTTACTCTCGCGCATTGCGTTCCGACTTTCTTTAGCAAGCCATCCCCTTGCACCTGTAGGCAAGAATGTCAGGAATATCGGATGATTTCCCGAAGCCCGTAGTTCATCAAGTACATGGGTTGCAGTCAACAGCAACCCCGGTGCAACCATCACGCCGCTTCCTAGAAAGGATAGGACGTCATCATCAAAGTATGCAACTGCAACCAATGAATCACCGGCTTCATGCAAGGAACGCATGGAGCCAATTCCATCATCAGAACTAAAAACTGGAGAAGCCCATGACAACTTCAAATCTGCCAATAAAGGATTGGCTTCAGTCACCATAAATGAATGTTTTTCGCTCATGTTTAATTTCTATCTACCTCAATAATTATTTGAATTTGTAGTGGATAGCTAAATTTGACTACTTTAACAGATACGTTAATCTCCACTTGTCGCTCAAAGCAAACTGTCAGATTTGATTGTGTGCTGCCAGGGAAAACCGTCACATTAAGTCTGAGCTAATACAACTGAGTTGAGATGCCGAACTCTGTTACTCGTCATCTTCCTCGACAGGCTCCAGCGCATCAAGTGGTACTCGCACCATCGCGATAGAACCAATACGGATAAAAGCATCTTCTCCATCTATATCGGTTAACTGATATCGCTCTGTTGATTCCGGCTCTAATTCCAGAATGTCAAAAAATGCATTCAACTGACCGATATCGCCATCACTTTCGTCCTCAGACTCATCTGGCTCGCAACAAAGTTCAATAACTGGGCCACCATTCACCATGGTGATACGGACATTCCCATATCTTCCTTCATTTGCATCACCATCCTCGTCATCAGGGATAGGTGGAAACGCTTCAAACAAGAATTGGTGGAAAATCACCTCTCGCGTATTTAAGGCATAACGATGCTGTTCAGAGTCGAAAACAAAGAAATGCTCATAACCAGGCACTGCTCTTTCCTGAAAGTATGAGTAAAAGCGACGCTTATCAGCCGGGGAAATAGGTAACAGCATATAATCTTGCTGCCCCCATAACCAGAGTTTCACCGTCCAAATGCAGCCATCCATTTCAATACCACTAGCAGCGATGCTTTCCAGATCATCATCATTACGGCTACTTTGATTACGCACTTTTTGCAATAAAGTATCGTTACCAGGAAAAACTGCATTCAATGGTTTCTTTAAGACAGCGCTTATCGCCTGCGCCAGTCCTAACTTGGCCGCAACTTTCCCTGTCTCTATACGTTGGATCTGTTGTTGGCTGGTTCCAACCATATCTGCCAATTCACGCTGAGTGATTGATAGTTGAGTACGAAGTTCTTTGATTTTGTTTTGCATGATGCCCTCCTCACTTGCCAAGAAGTAATGGATATCATTAAAACACAAAAATGAGTTTTTAAGCTGGTGGGCTATACTCGCTAATGTGAAGAGCATCTCTTCAACGTTTTTCTTTGGTATGCCAGAGATCGACTATATAAATATCATTGTCACGGAGTTCGTAGTGAACCTCATAGTCAGCGAATAACACTTTTCAGACTTCCCGAGGTTCATATCGAGTCTGCTGTACGCCAATTGCCGGATGCGCTGTAAGGCCAGCGCAACCAGTAATCAGGCGATCCAAAATATCATTAGCGTGCTGGCGGCTGTACTGAAGGGCAAAACGGTAGATACATTCCAGGTCATCCTGAGCTTTAAGCGTCCAGTAAACTTCCATTTATCAGGATTTCTTTAAACGGTTAGCGAAATCCACCATGTCCGAATGACTCAGAACACGACCAGCATCCACATCGGCAAGACCGGCCTCGATGCTCTGGTGACGCCGTTCTCTTTCAGCCAGCATATTGGTCAACGCTTCTTTAATAATCCAGCTCTTAGAACGGTCCAACTCAATTGCCAGATTCTCAACAGCAGCAGCCAATTCAATAGGTATCTGTGCGCTGATGGTTTGTTTAGCAAGCGAACCCATAGGGATTACCTCGTTTAATAACATTTAATAATTTCTATTAAGATTAGCATAGAGGTGCCTATAAAAACATCACATCTCATTTCGCAGGCAACATCCCCGGAAAGTGTTTCGCCACGATATCGTTCATCTTATCTACCAGATCTAAGCGTTTAAAAGTGATATGTCCGCTGCCTTTCTGGAAGTAGCGGATGGTGAACAAATCGTCTTCGAAAACCTGCTGATGCGGATTATCGCGCACGAAATCCATAAAGCGGATAGAGACATCATGCCGGTTATCGGGAATGGTTTTCCCATCCAGCAGGTAGAGCATTCGCTCCAGATCGGCCAGTTGATCACGCCGCCAGCCCCAGTTCAGGCTATAGCCCCATCGGTCATGCTTCACCAGATTGTTGACGATAATCTTCTTGCCGAAGTAACAGGGATTATTGGTTTTGTAATCCCAGCTTAATCCCCTGAACACATTGATGATGCCACGCTCAAAGACCTCCTGTTTGTTGTGATGAAGCTGCTCAAAGGTACTCAGGATATTCGCTTCGCTGATTGTCGGGAGATCGCCTTCTTCGAGGTTCTTAGCCCACTGGCTACGCGCCTCAGCGTCCATCAACGTCAGCATCCCTGACTTCAACATCAGATCGCGCCAGATGCTGCGGTCGATATTGCGGGTGATGACTGGCATCGCTTTATCTACAGGTTGCACCAGCCAGCAGTCGAAAGAATGGCCCTGCCGCATCGCCCAATGACTCGCTACGTCGCCACCAATCCCGGAAGTGAGTCGGGAAACGTCATCAAGCTGACGAATTAGCGCCTCAATCTGTTTCAAGGCAGCATCACGTCCGGTGACAATACGCTCAATGCTGGTTGAGCAAATTAGCTCATTATGGTCAGTTAAGACTTCAGCTTCTGTTTGCATGATTTTTGTCCGTATAAAAGCAAACACGCCTGCCGGGAGTGGCAGGTGCATTATGCAATGAGTTAATAAGGAAATAAGATTGGTAATGTAATTCGGGAAGACGGCTCGCAAGATTCAGCGTATCGAAGGATGAGGGCTTTGCCGCAACAGGCCGGTTACCTGCCGCGCCCGCAAAATATCCACTGCACCCAGATAAGGGGACTGCTCCTGACAGTTAAACCCTCTGCGATCGATACGAACCAGTTCGTACTTTTCCACCAGAAAATTAACGGCATCAACCAGTGTGATGCCTGCGTTGATATGTTCCTGAATAGCGGTTTCATCGCTGAACGGCGTGTCATTCAGGGTGAGGCCATAATGCTGCTCCAGCAGACGGGTAAGTGGCATCTGCCAGAAAGCCACGGGCGACGGGCACGACTTCGCCGCCCGCTGAGTTGTTGCAGGTATGGTTTTCATTTTGTTCTCGCGAATGAAAAAGATTTAACGTTGAGTGGGATAAATAACGATGTAGACGTAACCACAACTGCCGAGAGTATCGGCTTCACAGGTGAAAGCGTTGTGGTAGAGAGTGACGCTGTGCGCATGACGGGGATTAAGTTCGCCAGTGCTCAGCATCAGTTCCATCTGGCGGATAAAATGCGGGAATGCTTCTTCCAGCTTCTGACATTCGGCATCAACAAATTTACCGGTGATATTGGCCCGGTCAGCCAGGTAGTGCAGTCGGTTGCCTTCCTGTACCAGCCTTGCGCCAAAATTCGGTGTGAAACTTCGCTTTAATCCCCACTGTATGGCATCAGTCAGTGGCATCTTTTTCCCTCCTTCATAACCAGCCTCGTTCGGCAAATGAAACCACTGTCATGCCTCCGACTATGCAGTGATCCAGCACCCGGATTTCTACCAGCGACAGCGCCTTTACCAGTCTGGCGGTAATCTGTCTGTCGGCCTGGCTGGGCTCAGCTTCACCGGAGGGATGGTTGTGGGCAAAAAGCACGGCGGCTGCATTATGGCGAAGGGCTGATTTCACCACTTCGCGGGGATGCACTTCCGTACTGTTGATAGTGCCGGTAAACAGGGTTTCGTGAGTAATTAACTGATTTTGCTGGTTAAGGTACAGCACTAAAAACACCTCGCGCTCCAGCCTGGTCATTTTCAGGCGCAGCCAGTCCCTGACAACCGTTGTGGACGTGAACGGCGCGCCAGGCTCGCGCAGATGGTGTTCAAGCAGCGACAGAGCACGCTGAACAGTTCGCCGGGTTGTCAGCGGTAGTTCCTGCGGTATTGATAAATTGAAAGTCATACCTGTATCCTCAGTCGATAATGCGCATGATGGCGGAGCATTCCTGATGGCGCAGAGCATAATCACGCAGACGATAAAAGTGCGCAGTCATGGCATCGCACCCGGTACGGCAGGCATGATGGCTGTACTCGATAAGACAGACGGTAATTCCGGCGGCCTCTGCACTCATTTGCGCATCATTGCCATTCATGCTGTTAAAGAGTTGCCATTGCGCATCGCGGACAGTATCCGGCACCATAAAAGCGCCGCCATTGCTGAGCGTGTAAAAATTCCAGATACCCCCGATGTAATCCGCACAGAAACGGTCCATCCAGGCGAAGATGCGCGGCTCTAGTAATATCCACTGTGAAATCGTGCCAAAATGCTGCGGCCAGAAGCCGGGGCGTTGTTCATCTGCGACAGGCGTGGCGAAAATAGTGTCTGACGATAAGGTGGCGTCAGTAATTGCAGTATTCATGATTAATCACTCCTAAAATAAAAAAGCCAGCCGGTCAGGGCTGGCGTGATGATGAGTCGTTAAATCAGGTCGTTAAAACGCGGTGAGACCGTCATCTCTGCCTGCGTTTACGGATAATGTTGTGGTGGGTGATGCAATGAGTAAGACGGCATAAAAGCAAAAAGGCCATGCTTCCCGATGGAGGCACGGCCTTTATGCCTGAGTCAGAAACAATACCAGGGGGTTATTGCCCCATGTACTCCACCTTTGCACCGGTGGCGTTACCATCAGGTCCTACAGTAACAACGATTTTATCGTAGGTGCGGTAAGCGGCATTGTAGACTTCATATACCACCGTATTTCCCTTCACTTCATAGCTGCCAAAATCAGCGGCGTCTGCCGTTTCACGGTCATATTCTTTCGTGTACGCCTGTCTGGCCGCTTTCATTACCGAACCTTTGTTGACTTTCAGCGGCTTTTTCCCGGTGACTTCTGCTGAAGCGCCTGCAAGGGCGCTGACATATTTAGGACAAACCTGGAGCATATCACCACGGGTAAATTTCATTTGTGTGCCAAAGACCTGCACGCTGGAAATATCCTGAGCGGCAATTGATTCAATGGCTTTCCTGGCTGCGGCGGGTGCCTGTCCGCCTTCGATTTCAACAGCTTTATAGCCTGTCTGTTGATTACACATCTGAGAGGTGGGGATCAGATTCCCATTAATGCTGATACGGCTTCCCATAAGTTCCTGCTGACCGTTGGGGCAACCCTGCAACTGGCCGAAGATACCAATAGTGTCTTTTTTCAGCATAACCAGCGCCTGACCGTCTTCCGTCATGGTCTGGCACCATCCGTTTTTCACCATCCAGTTGCCTGCTTGCGCAGAGACAGAGGCGGCGGAGAGAAAAAGAGCAATTATTGTTCTGGTTTTCATAAATCACCTGTGGATTGGCAGCAGAGGTCAGGAGAGAACCACTGCATAAGTTATTAATCAGTCGACATCTACCAAAAGAGCAGGAAAACGGCGCTAAATGAGCCAGGATATCCTTACTTTTTGATAGGTTAAGACGATCAATTCATGGATATCGAAAGTTATTATTGATAGATAATAACGATCAATTTCTCATTATTGATCGTTTATACAGATCGATATATTCTTTTCTGACATACAGTTCCCTGAAAAAGGGCAACGTTTGACCATAAGGCGTGTGCCCAGGGAAATTCACAGAGTCCAGGAAAGAGAGGAACAACGGATGTCAGGAACAGTACAGATTGAGCCGTTTAATGCAGAACTTCTGACCAGAGAGAAACTGCACGACCTGATTTTTTACCGGAAAAGTTTTGATATCACGAATGTTACCGACATCAGTAAAACCGTCAAAAGAGTGGAGTATGCGATTGAACATCAGCAGAAGAAATTAACCTGCCGCGTATACACCGAATACAGAAGCACTGCGGTGGCAGGCTCTCTGTGGTCACCAACAGCACATCTGGGAGCGGTGAGCGCCGCCGCAATCGGTGTCCATAATCTGGCGACATGGAACCCGGACTATGAAATTGGTAAGAATTACGTTAAACGAACCTTATCCGTAAGGTATAAAAAGTAACGGGTTTACATCTGTCCGTGGCTGAGTCTGTCCGGTTCAGCCAAAAATCCTCTCCCATAATTCCGATGCGAGCTGTACCAGTTTTTCCCGCAACCTCCTAAGCAACAAGCTCCAGCCAGAAGGCAGACGCTCAGAAGCGATCACCGTGTCAAAAGCCGAACCGGCTATTTCACCAAAACGCTGGCGTACTGCAACATCACTCTCCTCCGTATGATTTTCTGGCATTAACTGGCAATAAAAAGAGCTACTGGCCTGTACAGGTAACGCATGTATCATCAGTTCCACCAGAGCATGCAGGTTATAGCCGGTATGTGCTGAAACGGCCATCACCGGGAAAGAGGACGGCAACTGACCAGCAATCTGCGAACTGATAACCGCAAGTGAAAGGCACTGCTCAGTTGAAGGAACAGCCTGACCGGGCTGTTCTGGCAGCGGAGGAATCCGGTCTGCCTGACTGACAACAAACAGGAAACGGGAAGCATCCGCGCCATAAGCAAGCAGTGACCTGTGCGTGACGATATCGACCGCCCGCGCACGATCATCAGCACGCAGGACCCAGATAATCAAATCCAGCTTCGTCAGCAACTTCTGATACAGCGCCGAATATTCCGCATCGTATTCCGGTGTCTCGCCCACTCCAGGCAAATCTACCAGTGTCATGCTGCGCTCGCCCACGGTGAGCACTATCCGCTGAGGTTCACGGGTACAGCCCAGCAAATCGCTGGTCAGGCATACCGGTTGTTGAAAAAGGGCGTTGCAAAGCGAGCTCTTACCCGCCCCGCTTTTGCCCATAATGCCAATTACGGGCTCGTAGTGAATTGCCTGTTGCAGACGGGAAATAATACGTTCAGTCGTTTGTTGGGGTAAGAAATTAAGGCAAGTACGCAGGATATCACTGGTATCCTGCGATTCGGGAATGTGAGGCATGGTTTTACTCCTGTGAAGTGGCAATGGCGGAAGATGGTCAACCGGTTGTTCAAGGAGGTAATATAAGTGCCAAATTTTCTGCAAAAAGGACGTTCAGATGAAGAAAAACACTGGAGAATGTGTAGATAAAAAATGTAAAAAACCTATTTCAGAGCATGGGGAAGCAAATAAAAAGCGTTTATGCGAAGAACACTATGAACTACAAAAAGAAAAGGCCCGGATTAAGTTAGAAAAACGTATAAGCAAGATAGCTGACAGAGTTATATCCAGTCATAAACTGTCAAAAATCGAAGCATTATTTAGCAACAATAATGTTAATGAAGAGATCTTCAGAAGAAAAATAAACAAACAATGGATATCAGAAAATACAAAAAGGAAAAGTGATGTAAAAGAAATCCTCGAATCTCGAGAATGGAAAAACACACAAGAACTAATTCGAAGAAGAAGAGTCACTTGCGTAGAGAAACAATTTATGGATTATGTACAGGATGTGTGTCATTTATATTTACTAAAGCTTTTTCATAGTAGAGAATATCTCAACAAAGATAACTCATACAAAAAAAATCATATATCTTCGCTTGGAGATATTAGCCCTGTTGTCACTTTAAAACTTGAGGTAGCCTTCTCTTTCAACCCTTACTCTGACGTTAGCATAAGCACGGATGATATCATTTTGATTCCACAGAGAATCCGAAGAATGCTTTCCATGGAAAAATTATTTCTTAAGAAAAAAATACAAAAAAATAAATCCCAGAATCATGAGAGCAAGAAAATAAAGAGTAAAATTAAAAAAAGAAGCGATGGTATCTACCACAGAATTCTGCGAGAAAATGAACCTGAAGAGGTTAGTAAGTTTATGGATAAGATGAGAGAACAATTAAAAGAGCTTCCTTCTACAATATTTATAAGATATCCCCCCTTTCTATACAGCCCCATTGAAAAATCCCTGCCACTATTTCGGTTAGCACAAATGGAATACATCAGAATATATCAAAAATCTGAGGCAAACATATTTGTTAAAGTAGAAAATGAATTATCCCACTTCAAAATGCATCTAGAATCATTTGCGATTTTAAGCTTTCATGCTTTGATGTCAGGTAAAACAATAGGAAGGGGATTTTTAACTCAGGCATCATCCTATATTAAACTCACACCAACAAATAGGACCTCAGTAAGTAAAATCTTGTTAGATGAAATAGAATATAATCTCAAGGCTTTATTTCATGTTAACATGAAAAATAAAAGCGAATTCATTAGGTTGTACAACTCATTCTTTAGTGAAGATGTAATTGAAGAAGACACCGAAACAGAAAAAATAGCGTCCATACATAAAAATATATTTAAAAATAATTTTAAAATTTAAAATAAATATTTAAATTAATTTTAAATGAAATTTAACAGCAAAAAACACATAAGGCATCCCTTGTCAGTGATCAGGCTGGCAGGGGGTGGCATCACTTTTCGAACTAGCATGCCCTCTCGTACATCATCCACTGAATAAAATTATAAACTGGTGCGAGGAGGACCTATAATTATAAAAATAAGCAACAATTTGAATACGTAGTGAGATACTTTCATGTAAATTTTAACTCCCGACATGATGGTATGAGAAGGATGACCGTTACCCTGCTAGTGGCAACAGAAATCCTCTCTCGTACTCATACCAACTCACGGGAGCATCAGCATGACAATAAAAACTGACACAAATGAGATTAAAGAAGCGAACGCCCATTCAGTGTTGAATAACCAACTCGTTGATATGGCATTTATTACAATGTTTACAGGCATGACAGATAAGTGGATATACAAACAAGTCCAGCTAGGTTTATTGCCTAAACCAATTAAACTGGGCCGTAGTTCGCGCTGGCTTAAAAGCGAAGTAGAAGAGTGGGTAAATAGTCGAATTATAGCTTCGCGAGGGAGTGATAAAAAACGCTTTTAATTTTTATAAGTGAATTACTAACTTGAGAGTAAAATAGCGAAGACTAATATTGGATTGACATCATTCTAGGCGTATCATTTCATCCGGCTATTACTATTCTTTTTGTTGGTAATAGTATTATTATCTATAATTAGTAACATCCCTCTGCAATACTCGAAAGGTTTAAAAGCATAACTATCACAAGGTTAGTTAACAGTATATCAATAGCCCTAATTGGAAATGATATAAACCTTTAACTAAAGGTGAGTTATTAGCTGACAAAATTATAACTTTCCTTTCATTGAATATCTTGTCACAAATATGCTCATCTACTTTAATTCATCGAAGAAATATTTATACCCTCTTCAAATTTAGTCATCCAGGAGTCTATTTCATGCTGAACCATCTCTGCCTTGACTGGAGTCAGGCCCCTTTTAATGAAAAGTATCTTCAGGCTATTATCAATACCATGGATAATGCGCTAATGCAGCATCATAGAACCCTGGCCGTGCGTGTTGATTTACGATTGCCTGAATATCGCGATATCGGAGATAGTATAAGTTGCACACCTAATATAACTCGAGGGTTGCTATCCCGATTCATCCGGTCAGCGCAGTCAAAAATTGATGCCTTTCAAAAACGTCAGGCAAAGCAGGGTAAAAGGATTAATCCATGCAAAGTTCGTTATCTATGGGTTAAAGAAATAGCCGATGCGAGTAAACCACATTTCCATGTTGTCCTGTTTGTGAATAAAGATACTTTTCGTGGGCTTGGGGATTTTTTGCATACAGGAGATAACCTGGGCTCGTTCATTCAGGATGCCTGGCTAAGTGCGTTAGGATTAGAGGATTACCCTGAATACAGGCAACTTGTACATTTTCCAGCTAATCCTTTATACGTGCTGGATATTAATGCCGCTAACTTCCAGCAGGCCTACAACGCGTTAACATTTCGGATTAGTTATTTCGCTAAAGAACACACTAAAGTTTACGACGCCTACGAACGCTCAATCGGCTACAGCCAGTGTTAATGACCTCAACCTTAATGCAGGCTCTCAGTACCACGTCTGGGTAGTACCGAGCAGCCTGCAACCTTTAGCGGTAATTCTTCACTGCTTATTCACTTCATCGTTGCTACAGCGACAAAGAAAGCCCTTGCAGCGATGCCCGGAGCTGCGCTCTGGAAACCGGACTCTCATATTTAACCTTTATCAAATATACGTTAAGGCCATTCATGGCCTGTGTGGAAACGTCTCTGAGTGTTTTTCATCCCAATCAAAAGGACAAACACATGAAACAAGCCAAGAAAATACATGCTATGAAAGTGGCGGAGTATCGTTCATACATCACCATGTTCAAAGTGTATTGGGACGGTTTACAAGGATGCTGTAGTGATGCTGAGCGGTATGTCTGGCGCGGGCGAGCAATTACACAGTTAAATAAAGTAGCATCGCTCCCCTGTCCCCGAGCCACACCAGAAGACAGAGAGAAGTTTGAACGGGCCTGTGAGCGTCTTCAGCAGTGCATCGATAGAATCACACCAGAAGGTCAGTGGCATGATTGCATTAATCAGAAAAAGTGAAGCCACGGCTAATCAGTAACAAAATTATATCTGCTTATGAGAAGTACGGCTCGCTCTGGCGTTCAAATTCATTCCTGAGTACGTGCTATGTGCGATTCGCGCATGGAAATAGTAAAGGTCATAGGGTGTGAGAGACTCCAGTAGCGGAACAATAGAGTAACAGGGCCTCCTGCTGCCATGACCAGTTGATGCGGAAATCAGCCCTACATCTTGGTATCGCTCTGACGTCAGGGTATGATCATTGGCTATTTCCCCGATTTTACACAACCTGGACATCCAACCAGGCATAAATGATTTTTTGAGGTTTTGATGGACAACGCTGAACAGCAATTTCTGAACGATCTGGATACTAAATTCTGGAAAGCCGCAGACAAGCTACGCGCCAATATGGACGCGGCCAACTACAAGCATGTGGTTCTGGGGCTTATCTTTCTGAAGTATGTTTCAGATGCCTTTGACACTCGTCAGAAGGAACTGAGAGGGCTGTTTGAAGACAAGTCCAACCCGGACAACATTTACGCGCTTTCTCGTAATGATTACGACACGGAAGAGGCTTACCAGCAGGCGATCGAAGAAGAACTGGAAGTTCAGGACTATTACACCGAGAAAAACGTTTTCTGGGTGCCAAAGCTAGCTCGCTGGGAAACGCTCAAAACCAACGCTGCTCTGCCTGTAGGTACGGTTCTGGGGAAAGACGATAGCGGCAAAGATATCGTCATGACGTCAGTATCGAAGCTGATTGATATCGCTCTGGATACTATCGAAAACAGCAACCCGAAACTGAAAAACATCCTTAACCGTATCGGCCACTATCAGCTTGGTAATGACCTGTTAATCAGCCTGATTAACGTTTTTTCCGATACTAGTTTCAGCGAACCTAAGTATAACGGCGTGAAGCTCAATCTGAAGAGCAAAGATATTCTCGGCCACGTCTACGAATACTTCCTTGGTCAGTTCGCACTGGCTGAAGGCAAGCAGGGCGGCCAGTATTACACCCCAAAGAGCATCGTCACGCTGATTGTTGAAATGCTTCAACCCTACAATGGACGTGTTTATGACCCGGCGATGGGTTCCGGTGGCTTCTTCGTTTCCAGCGATCGCTTTATTGAAGCGCATGCTGATGAAAAGCATTACAACGCGGCTGAGCAGAAACGTAATATCTCCGTTTACGGGCAGGAGTCCAACCCTACCACCTGGCGTCTGGCTGCAATGAACATGGTGATTCGCGGTATTGATTTTAACTTCGGTAAACAGAACGCCGATACCTTCCTGAACGACCAGCATCCGGATCTGCGTGCCGATTTTGTTATGGCAAATCCGCCATTCAACATGAAGGAGTGGTGGAGCAAAACGCTAGAAGAGGATGTTCGCTGGAAATACGGCACCCCGCCGCAGGGCAACGCCAACTTTGCCTGGATGCAGCACATGATCCACCATCTGGCCCCGAAAGGTTCGATGGCGCTGCTGCTGGCGAATGGCTCGATGAGTTCCAATACCAACAGCGAAGGTGAAATTCGTCGGGCGATCGTTGAAGCCGATCTGGTGGAATGTATGGTAGCACTACCGGGGCAACTGTTTACCAATACGCAAATCCCGGCCTGTATCTGGCTGCTGACCAAAGACAAATCAGGCGGTAATGGTAAGGCTCATCGTAAAGGTGAGGTTCTATTTATTGATGCTCGCCAGATTGGCTTTATGAAAGATCGCGTACTGCGTGATTTTTCGACAAATGATATCCGCAAGATTGCAGATACCTTCCATGCCTGGCAGACGGATAAAAATTATAAAGATGAAGCTGGTTTCTGCCTCTCTGCAACTCTTGAAGATATTCAGAAAAATGATTTTGTTCTGACCCCTGGGCGCTATGTTGGTGCTGCCGAGCAGGAAGAAGATGATGAGCCGTTTGCGGAGAAAATGACGCGACTGACGGCACAGCTAAAAGAACAACTGGCAGAGAGTGCAAAGCTGGAAGCACAGATTAAGGCGAATCTGGGAGGATTGGGTTATGAAATTATCTGATCTGGTTGATTTTAACCCTAAACGCGCACTCAAAAAGGGTGTATATGCTTCATTTGTGGAAATGGCATCTCTTCCTGAAAATGGGAGAGATATAAGTAACATTAGCAATAAAATATTCACTGGCAGTGGCTCGAAATTTTCAAATAGTGATACTTTGTTTGCCCGAATAACACCTTGCCTTGAAAATGGTAAAACGTCTCTTGTTTCTGGACTGCGGGATGATGAGGTTGCTTTCGGTTCCACGGAGTTCATTGTTTTATCAGCTAAAGAGCCTGAATACGATAGTGACTATATTTATTATCTTTCTCGTCTTCCAGAGTTCCGCTCATTTGCTCAATCTAGGATGGAGGGAACCTCTGGGCGGCAACGGGTCGCGTGGCAAGCTTTAGCTGAGTATGAATATGAATTCCCTGATAAAGTATGTAGGAAATATGCTGGAGAACTTCTAAAGAAATTCGATGATAAAATTTTATTGAACCATCAAATTAATCAAACTTTAGAACAAGTGGCGCAAGCCCTGTTCAAAAGTTGGTTTGTTGATTTTGAACCAGTTAAAGCCCAAATTGCGGTACTGGAAGTGGGCGGTTCACAGGAAGATGCAACACTTGCTGCCATGACAGCAATTTCTGGAAAGGATGCTGATTCTTTGACCATATTTGAGCAAGAGCATCCTGAAAAATATGCTGAACTCAGGGCTACGGCAGAGTTGTTCCCGTCGACTATGCAGGAAAGTGAATTAGGGGACATTCCGGCTGGATGGAGTTCGCAACGAATGTCAAATATAGCAACTCTTCATTACGGAAAAGCATTAAAAAAAACAGAACGCATTGATGGGCCATATCCTGTCTATGGATCGGGTGGGGTTACCGGCTCTCACAACGGCTACCTTGTTGAAGGGCCTGGTATTATAGTGGGCAGAAAAGGCTCAATTGGTACAATTTATTGGGAAGATGGAAAATTCCATCCAATTGATACTGTCTATTACGTAGCCACTAAAGAAGAAATTCCATTAAGTTATTTATATTATTTAATGAAAACATTGAATCTGCCCAGCATGAACACCGACGCTGCTGTTCCTGGGTTAAATAGAGATAATGTTTATCGTCTTGAAGTATTGAAACCAACTCAATCTATCTTGAATAGATTCGACAATTACATAGCAACCATCAGAAACGGTATTCAAAAAAATAATAATACAATAGTATCCTTAGTGGGTTTACGCGACACCCTCCTCCCCAAACTCCTCTCCGGCGAAATCCCCCTACCGGAAGCTGAAGAATTAGCCAAGGAAGCTGACTATGTTTAAAGTCGATCAGCCCAGCAATAGCCTGCAACCGCTTCAGGAAACCACCTTCACCAACGCGGGTTTCACCGAGCGCTACCACTTACAAGAATGGCTGGCGAAGCATCCGCAGGCATTAACCCGCAACAGTGATGATGAACTACTTATCATCCAGAAAGAGTTTGCCGGATTTGACGATACCAAAGAGCGCCTCGACCTGCTGGCGATCGACAAAGACGGCAATCTGGTGATCATCGAGAACAAGCTCGACGATTCCGGGCGTGATGTCGTCTGGCAGGCACTGAAGTACGCGGGTTACTGCGCGAATTTACGCAAAGAACATATCGTCGAGATCTTCCAGCGTTACCTCGATCAGAATGATCCAGAAGAAACCCGCCCGGCTTCTGACGTGCTGGCAGAATTTCTCGAGCACGACAGTCTGGAAGAGGTGCAAATTAACCAGAACCGTTCACAGCGTATCATGATGGTCGCGGCTAATTTCCGCAAAGAAGTTACCAATACGGCGCTCTGGCTGATGCAGTTCAACATTCGCGTTCAGTGCTTTAAGGTCATGCCTTACCGCTATGGAAATGATGTATTCATTGATATCCGCCAGGTTATTCCCACACCGGAAGCCGAATCCTACATGATCGGTATGGCGCAGAAAGAAGCGGAAGAACAGTCAACCAGCGGTGAGCTGAAACAGAGCCAACGCCTGCGTAAGGCCTTCTGGACGCAGATGCTGGAGAAATTTCATGCCAGCGACTGTACGCTGTATAACAACATCAGCCCGTCTATGGATCACTGGTTATGTGCAGGCTCCGGCATAAGTGGTATGCCGTATAGCCTGATATTCAGTAAGAAGGAAATCCGCGTAGAATTATGGATTTCGCGAGCCTCGGCGGATATCAACACTATGGCATTGAACTGGCTGGAACAACACCGTGCATCTGTCGAAGAGGTATTCGGCAACCCGTTGGAGTGGCTATCGCTGCCCGGTAAAAAAGCCTGTCGTATTCAATACCGCCAAAAAATAGATGGCTTCCAGCAGGAAAACTGGCCGCACATGATCGACTGGCTGGTGGAGCATATGACCCGTTTTGAAAATGCGCTTTCGCCGTATTTGCCACAGCTTAACCAGTTGATCAAGCAGACCTTTAACGGGCATGATGAAGCTGAAATTATCACTGAAGAAGCCGAACACGTTTAACACAGGACGTTACCGATGCTAACCGAAGACGACTTAGAACAGCTTTGCCTGGGGTGGTTTGCCGAACAAGGCTGGGAAATTCATCACGGGCCGGATATTGCCCCCGATGGCTTTAACCCACAACGCGCCAGCTATCATGATGTATTCCTGACGCCCGTGTTGAACGCCTGCCTGCAAAAAATCAACCCGCATCTGCCCGCAGACGTCTTCGAACAGGTTATCTCCCGTATTACCCGTGCTGAAAGCCCGGATCTGATTGCCAGTAACAAAGCCTTCCATCACTGGCTGCTGGAAGGGGTTCCAGTACAATACCGTCGCAACGAAGAACTTATCCACGATCACGCTCTGCTGGTGGATTTTAACCAGCCGCAAAACAACCGTTTTATGGTGGTCAATCAAATGACCATCAGCGGAACGAAACAACCTCGTCGCCCGGATATCATCTGCTTTATTAACGGGCTTCCGCTGGCGGTGGTGGAACTGAAAAGCCCCATCGACGACAACGTAGATATCTGGGATGCGTACCATCAGTTACAGACCTATAAAGACGAAATTCGCGATCTGTTTATCAGCAACGAAGCGCTGATTGTCAGCGATGGTTATCTGGCGCGTGTGGGTTCTCTAACGGCCACGGAAGAACGTTTTATGCCGTGGAAGACCATCAGCAATGAAAATGATAAGCCGTTGCTGGAATGGCAACTGGAAACTATGGTGCGTGGGTTCTTTAACCGGGAGCTGCTGCTCGACTATATCCGTTACTTCGTCCTGTTCGAGAACAACGATGAAAGACTGATTAAAAAAATAGCCGGTTATCACCAGTTCCATGCGGTGCGCGAAGCCGTGCAGGCGACGATCGTCGCTGCTACCGGTAAGCAACTGGCCCTGCACAGCAACATTCAGCCAGGCAGTAAGAAGGCGGGGGTGGTCTGGCATACGCAGGGTTCCGGTAAAAGCATCTCCATGTGTTGTTATGTCGGCAAACTGCTACAACAGCCGGAGATGGGCAACCCGACGATTGTGGTCGTGACCGATCGTAACGATCTGGACGGCCAGCTTTACGGCACATTCTGTCAGGCGCAGGAACTGCTCAAGCAAATGCCGGTACAGGCGGATGACCGTGAAGCTCTGCGTGAACTGCTTGCAACTCGCGATGCGGGCGGCATTATCTTTACCACCGTGCAGAAGTTCTCCCCGGAGGAAGGGGAAAACGCCCATCCGGTGCTCAATGGGCGCAGTAATATCGTTGTTATTTCTGATGAAGCGCACCGCAGCCAGTACGGCATGAAAGCTAATCTGGACCGGGAAACCGGCGTCTATAAATACGGTTACGCTAAACATATGCGCGACGCGCTGCCCAACGCCTCGTTTCTCGGGTTTACCGGAACACCGGTTTCAGCAGAGGATCGCGATACCCGTGCTGTATTTGGTGATTACGTCTCGATTTATGATATTCAGGATGCAGTGGACGATGGCGCAACGGTGCCTATTCACTACGAATCCCGGCTCGCGAAACTCGATCTCAATCATGAAGAACTGGCGGCGCTCTCCGATCAGGTTGATGAACTGATTGAAGATGATGAGTTGGAGCTGCGTGAAAAAACCAAAGGTGAATGGAGCCGTCTGGAGAAACTGGTTGGTGCTAAACCTCGTCTCCAGCAGGTTGCCGCTGATCTGATTTCCCACTTTGAGAAGCGCAATACCGTAATGGACGGCAAGGCGATGATTGTCGCGATGAGCCGAGAAATCTGCGTCCATCTTTACGATGAAATTATCGCGCTACGCCCGGAGTGGCACAATGACGATCCTGAAAAAGGACAAATCAAAATCGTGATGACCGGTACAGCGTCCGATAAGGCAATGCTGCAACCGCATATCTACAACAAGCGAACTAAAAAACGACTAGAGTCACGCTTCAAGAATGTGAACGATCCGCTGAAGCTGGTGATTGTGCGCGATATGTGGCTGACCGGCTTCGACGCCCCCTGCTGTCACACTATGTATATTGACAAGCCAATGCGCGGACATAACCTGATGCAGGCCATTGCCCGCGTCAATCGGGTATTTAAAGATAAACCCGGCGGGCTGGTGGTTGATTACATCGGAATCGCCAATGAACTGAAACTGGCGCTGAAAACCTATACCGATGCAAACGGTAAAGGCGATGCGACCATTAATGCCGAAGAAGCGCTGGCAATCATGCAGGAAAAGCTGGACATCATCCACGGTATGTTTGCCAAAACAGCAACGTCAGCGGGTTTTGACTACACCGGCTTTGAAGCTCACGCACAAAAGCTGTTGGTGCCTGTTGCAAACTACGTGCTCGGCCTTGAAGACGGTAAGAAGCGTTTTCTTGATAACGTACTGGCAATTACTAAAGCCTGGTCGCTTTGCTGTACGCTGGATGCGGCGCAGTCTTATAAACTGGAGATTGCTTTCTTGTCTGCGGTGAAGGCCGCGATCAGCAAATTCACCAGTGTGGACAAAAAAATAAGCCAGGCCGAGAAGAACTCCGCGCTGAAACAGATTCTTGATAATGCCGTAATTGCAAACGGCGTGGATGATATTTTCACGCTGGCAGGGTTGGATAAACCTAATATTGGCTTACTTTCTGATGAGTTTTTGCAGGAAGTCCACGATATGCCATATCGCAACCTAGCGGTAGAGTTGCTGGAAAAACTGATTAATGATGGTATCCAGTCCCGCACGAAAAATAACGTGGTGCAGGAGAAGAAGTATTCGGAACGTCTACAGTCGGTATTGATTAAATATAACAACCGGGCTATTGAGACGGCGCAGGTGATTGAAGAGCTGATCCAGATGGCGAAGGATTTTCAGTCCGCAATGGCGCGTGATGATGCACTTGGCCTGAATCCTGACGAGATCGCCTTCTACGACGCACTGGCAGAAAACGAAAGCGCAGTTCGTGAGTTGGGGGATGAGGTACTTAAGAAACTAGCGATAGAAGTGACGCTGAAGCTGCGGCAATCTACAACCGTAGACTGGCAGGTACGGGAAAGCGTTCGTGCAAGGTTGCGTATCCTGGTTCGACAGACTCTGCGTCGGTATAAATATCCGCCGGATAAAACAGCGGGTGCAGTGGAGTTAATATTAAAACAAGCGGAAGTTATTTCGAATCACTGGACGATGTAACAAGTGAAAGTTTCTGTCAGGAGCAGGTTATAAGGAAATAGGAGTATGGCCAAAATGATTCCGGCATTCGGACCCATTGAAAATGATAGTTATGGAGAAAAAACGGTCTATGCCCTGTTAAAAGAAGGGCTGTCCGATGATTTCACCGTAATTCATAGTCTCCCGTGGTTGAGTTCGGCGGCCCGACATATGGGTATGAAACTACCTCCAAGTGGAGAAATAGATTTTCTTGTTCTCCATCGTATCTATGGTGTTTTGGCTTTAGAGGTAAAAAGTGGGATATATCGCGTAGATGGCCCTATTTTTGTACATCTCAAAACAAATAATAATGTCGATGTTGTGAAGCAAACACGTAATAATGTTCATGGATTAGCCCGTTGGTTAGGAGGAACAACAACGTTACGATTGCGTATTGGTTATGGCTTTATTTTTCCTGATAGCTATTTCGATAATAACGTTATAAATACAGCAATGGTTGATGCGTCTGTAAGACCATTCAGAAAAATATTCGTTGATAAAAGCCAACTCCCGGAAATTGCAAAGTACACTATTGAGATAATGCAATATTGGAAATCTGCATTAGGAAATAATGATTTAGGAAGTGAACGACTTCAATTAATAATAAAATCTATATGCCCGCAATTTGATGGTACACCTGACTGGGGAACCCGAATTATTTATGATAATCAACTCTGGTTAAGACTCACACATGAACAAATTAAAGTCATTGAACTCCTGTCAGAATATCAACGATTTGTTGTAACTGGATGGCCAGGAACAGGAAAAACTTTGATTGGGATTGAATTCGCCAGGCGGTTTGTTAAAGAGCAAAAAAAAGTTTTATTTATTACTTTCAATAACCGTCTTTCTGAATACATTCGACAACAAACTCCAGTTTCATTATGCGACGTTTTTACCTGGCACAAACTCTGTCATCAGGCTCGTAATAGATTAGCCCTGCCTCCCGAGGCTCCAACAGGCTGGTTTGAATCAGGATGCTGCGAGGATTTGCTTAGTGCATTAAATAAAAGCAAGCTAAAGGATTATGATGCTTTAATTATTGACGAAGCGCAGGCGTTACATTCCTCGTGGTTGGAAACCTTATTTTGTTGGTTTGAAAATAAAAGGATTATTGCATTTTGTGATGAAACCCAAACGTTCTCTTTTGAAAAAGGGACGAACCACTTTGATCTTCAACGGATAATTAATTCCCAATTTTCCTTCAGCTTAACTATTGTGTTAAGATGTCCTAAAGCCGTCACTGATTATTTAATGGCTATCAGGCCTTCATCATATCAAATTACGTCCCCCAGAAATAACGAACCCGATACGTTAAAAGAATTAGTTGTTATCGACCCACTTGCCACACTGCTTAATGAAATCTTACGATTGAAAGCAAGCTCTGTGCCATCTGATGAAATTACAGTCCTTGTTCCTACTGATTTAGTGAAGAACTTTCTTCAGAAAGACATGAAAACTTTTAATATAAATATTGAAACTGTATCTCGTTTTCGTGGTATGGAATCACCAGTTGTTATTACACTGGATTCCTCAAACATGGAGGATGCTCAATTATTTTGTGCTTATTCAAGAGCCACGACTGCTTTTATTGCAATTTATGACTCCGAGAAATTAGCATGGAGAGAAAATAATACTTTTTTGCAACAACTGGTTAATAGAAAAGAAACTCAGAGGGCAATTAACGAAGCTAAGCATAACTCCTCATCCAAAGCTCTTATGGCTAGTTTTTTCAGTAAAGGGGACCTGAAACTTAACAGTGTAAAATTAGCATGGTCAGAAGATCTTTCTTCGTGGCTTATTGAGTTTGATGCAGAAAATTCACCAGCGGAAACATGGGTTGATTACTTATACTCTCATTATACTTGGCCGATTATATATTGGTCCGTAAACTCACGAAGAGTTGTTTATTACATTACAAATCAACAATTCGAATTAAACACATTAGGTGTAGGGACAAGTTTATCAATAAAAAATTGTGCCATATGTGAAAAGATGATACCTTTTGATTCTGAGAATAATTGTTTGCTTTGCAATAAGAAAACTGAAGAATCGTTACCAACCAGACATGAAATTAATGAAATTCGCGAGTTTGATTTAACAATCTCTCAGAATAATTTTAATCCAGCTGTTCAAAAAGAAAAGAGACGATTATTACCCATACCGTTAGCGGCGGCTAGTGCCCGAAGAGTGGCATTTGAAAAGGCATATAGAAATAAAGTACTCAGCGAATCATTACCCGGCGGAAAACTTCTCTACAGAAGTGCATTAGCTTTGATACAGGCTTGGGTTGCGTTATTACCACCAGATAAAACCCTAGTATTGGATGAGATAACAGACGCACTACGTAAACGCTATATCCATCTTGAGCAATTAGACCGTTCTGAATTAAGGAATGCTTTAGCCTGTGCACTGTCAACTTGCTACAATAAAAAGCATCTTATTAAAGTTGAAAAAGGGAAATATCTACCTATTGACGACTAAGCACTCTTATATAACTTTATTTAAAGTTGGGGATGGGCATGTCTATGAGTTTTTTTCTAGGCGGTGTAGAGAATACAAAAGTTAAGCCACACATTTTCTTTGAAGACCAGTATGTGCATTTGAGCGTAGCTGCAAGCTCTTTATGACAGTAACTCCGAATTGACTTGGTAGTTTTCACCGGTAGCACATAAGCAAACCTAACGGTCTGCTTCGAGCGAAAAGCGGGCGACCGTAGTCACTCTCACCACTGATTAAGTATTCTTCAAATCACGGTGAGTTAATCAATGGGAGGTGTACGCACACCTATTATGAGTTCCATATGCCTTTGAGATTTCCGGGTTTTCTTCCCTAGGTCAGCACTCTTCAGGCAACTGGTTTCAAAAAAATTTCCCTACACTTTATAACCATCAAAATATAAATAATTGGTTAAAGAACTACTACGATGATGTTGCAATGCCTTGTAATTGTGAAGAATATTCTTCAAAAATTCGATCATATCGCTCTTCATCTTTAGTCCGATTTCGTTTATGCATAAAATCAGGTACCGGATTCCCTGTTGCCCTGTAGTTAAAAATTTGGTCCTGAACTAAACGCGACTGCTTTTCTAACGCTTTTTTGTCGTAAGCATGTTCTTTTACTACTTGCCTTAGCGTATTCTCAACAAGTGTGCGAAGTTCGTCTGCGCGGGCGACAGATTTCTTATTCTCACTAACGTACCGATAATAAAATTGGTAAGTCGGAAGCAATATTGCTACAAATGCAATAAATTGTAGATATGTCGGATTGGTGAAAATAAATGTTATTGCAAACATAATTATGTTCAGCGCTAGGATAATACTCAGAAATGTTGAAGTTTTCCTTTTTAGACCTGCATCCCATCCCATGTTCTTACTTTGACAGAGCATTACCATTAAAGGAGCAGAAACGCTCATAGGAGCATTAAGGTACCAGTTATGGAGGCGACGTTCACCTTCAGTAGCTAAGTGTTTCTGGGCATACTCTATGCTTTCAGAAATAGGTATTTTTTTTCCAGCAACGATATCATTCCATTCCATGTTAAACAAACTGGTATCATACTCCTCCTGAATACGAGCTGCTTTTTTCTTACAGTTACTGACATACTCCATTATGAAGTGGTTAATAATGAAGAATACTAATCCGTAGATCGTAAGAAGTGTTTTCATCCATGGGCCCGTATAACTTGGATAAAAACTCATTACAAAGAAAATTGATGATAGTATTGATGGGATAACTACCCCAGCAAAAAAACCTTTCATTAAAATAGCTTTTACTTCAGAGTAGATCTCACGCTGCCCAGCAAGAAGTTTGAGCATATGAGGTTCATTCTGCTTTTCATAGAAATCGTTCATCATACGTTTCCTACTGGAAAATCTTTACCTAACACTTTCTGCCATATTTTTCCAGATTTTTCAGGATCAGTAAATTCTATTGATAGAGCCTCTTTTGCATTGTTGGCATCTTCAAGTGCCATTTCTCGCACCTTTTTCTGCTCTTCTGAACTTAAATGATTTATATCACCTTGGAAGTTTTTTTGATCCTCAACATAACCGACGATTGCAGAGGCTAATACTTGCAAAGCACCTGCAAATTCGATACCGAGAGATTCTGACATTGAATCTTTAGCAAGTTCGTCATAGTAGTTGAGCATAATAGTTTCGAGTAAATATGAGCCGATTGCAGGTACACCGCGCTTACGCTTCCAATACTTAACTAAACGAATAACGTTCAATACATTGCCATTATGCTTTTGGTTCACTCTAGTCGCACGGTCTTTATCAATACGTGGGTCGGTCTGTTTCCAGTTACCGTTGCCGTCTGGGATCAGATAAAATGTGTTTCCATTGCTGTCTGGTTTAGTGAGGAAGGCAGGGACAATATCAAAATTCCATGTATAGGATTTCAGATTGAGAGTTGCTGCCTCTCCTTGACGTTTGCTATCAGCGGCTGAGTATTGAGGGACTGATTTTAGCGATGAAACAAATTTGTTGACGACTCTGCGTGAATTTACCCACTCACCAGTTTCGTTCAGGTAGTTTTGGAAACGGGAATTTGCTCCCGGAGATATATAGAAGGTTTTGCCGCTTTGAGTGTATGTGCTACCTTCAGCATGCATGACAATCATCATATCGATGTCATCAAGTTCACGAATTTTTGTTCTTCTAGAGAATGAACCAAACCACATTTTAGGCGTAGTGCTCAAAAGTGGGAATTCATCATCTTTATCTGGAAACCCAGTCAGCTGCTCATCGACTAACCAATCACGGCTTCTTCTTCCGTTGCGTGTTTCATCTGCATCAAGATTAACAAAGTTGTTCATGAGGCTATTGAAAGCAGTACTAACCTGATAAGGCATCTGTTTTTTCCTTGTTCTGGTACTACGTAAAGCAAAATTAAACCATATGGAGGGAATCCGTACAGGAAATCAAACTCACTACATGTGGTGATTATTTTTATCTTATACGCACTATGTTGTGTTTTTCATCAAGCAAGTTTTCATTTCTATTGATGTAGAACAAGGTATAAATGTGAAAGCAGGAATGGTGCGGGATTAGAGCGATTGTAAAATTTACATTTTTAATGATGAATTAAAGATCATACTCATCAAGCTATGAGCATTGAGATGCTCCCCTCTAATTAATGTTGTGCGGACTTAGCAATGTCCGCCTTTGGCACTAAACCGACCCCAGCTCAACACTCCCTTCTGAACACCTCTTTCCTGTGCCATTCCACAAACCGCTCGCCCGGATAATTTTCTTTAACCGGGGGCAACGCAATCGCCTTTCCCGCAAAATCCCAGAACAACCGCTGCACCACCCCACCACCATTTACCGCGCCGGAAACCATCACACGCATATTTTCATCCAAACCAATCGAACCACGATCAAACGCTTTATGATGGATTGCGCACAATGCCAAGCCATTAGGTACTTCACAAGGGCCATGGTTCTGCTTCCATCTGATATGGGCAGCTTCCAGAGCAATCGGCGCATTGTCGTGGCGCATGTTAAAGCCGCATATAGCGCACTGATAATTGTAAGCACGTAGCACCATCTGGCGGAATTTCGGATCGCGTTGACGGAGAGAGGTGCGAATATCAAAACCCATTTCGTCAGCGATGTCTTCCTGAATACTGGCCGGGAAATGTGCCTCCAGGAGCTGCTGCGCCAGCGTATCAATTAACCTGTGATTTTTTGCCACCAACGCAAAATTGTCGGCATCAAATCCACCCGCGACATTATATTCGGTGAGTTCACGACGGGGCGGCTGGCGGCTACCATTGGTTGAGCACAGTTCCGCGTTTTGTAGTTCCCAGAAGCCATCGCCCTTCAGACGCCAGAACGGCATGTCCGGGCGCTGGTCACGGCGCTGCGGTCCATAACGTTCCAGAAGATCCAACAGGGGCTCGTAGATTTCAGAACTATAGTTAAACAGGCGCTCATGACCCTGCCGATAGCGTGAAAGGACATGCAGCAGCAATAATGGCTTATGTGGCGCACGCTGTTCGCCTTTGCGCCAAATGGTGATATTTGATATCGCTTGCTTCAGGGTTTTGTCAGAGGTCATTACGTTGAAGAATCCATGAGCACATATTTGCGATGATGCTCGCAACTTTATGTACATTCAAGGCATTATTACAGACGTCCTTTTTGTCTGGCGACTCTGTACCTGGCAGATGGAATTCTGATAACAACGGTAAAAAATACAGCGACCAACCAGTCCTAAAGGGCTGGTTGGTCATTTTAATTTAAACATCAACCGAGAAATAAAGGCATTCAACTCACTCGCCATTACCCCGGTTGATCTTCGCATAGTCAAACGGCGTAATCCCTTTCCCTCGATTGGCATCCAGAAAATCCGCCCACCACTGCAACATCAGCTTGCGCTCATCCAGGTGTTCCGCTTTATGGATATACGCCGCCCTCACCGAATTGCGTTCCATATGGCTCATCTGCCTTTCCACCGCATCCTTCGACCATAGTCCTGACTCAATTAACGAACTACAGGCCATTGTGCGAAAGCCGTGACCGCAAACCTCAACTTTAGTGTCATAGCCCATCACCCGGAGCGCACTGTTTACGGTGTTCTCACTCATTGGCTTACGCGGATCATGATCGCCAATAAAGATCAACTCATGTTCGCCACAGAACTGTTTTATCTGCTTCAGGATCGCCAGCGCCTGCTTTGAAAGCGGCACCAAATGCGGTGTACGCATCTTTGAACCTCGCTGAGAATGTTTCACATCAGGAATGGGATCCCGCTCAGGTGGGATGGTCCACATTGACGTTTCAAAATCGATTTCTGACCAGCGAGCAAAACGCAGCTCACTGGATCGAATAAAGATAAGCAGGGTAAGTTCTGTTGCCCAGCGGGTTAGCGGCCTGCCGGTATAGTTGTCTATTTTCTCAAGCAACTCAGAGATGCGCTTTAATTCCAGCGCCGGACGATGTTGTCGATTACCGGAAGCAACCGCCCCAGCCATCTCTTGTGCCGGGTTATAATCAATTAACCCACTTTGCACCGCATACCGCATGATGGCCGTAGTGCGCTGTTGAAGACGAGCAGCAACCTCCAGACGTCCAGACATCTCTACGGCTTTAATGGGCGCTAATAAATCACGAGTTTTTAACTCAGCGATATTACGCTCACCAAGCGCTGCAAAAAGATTATCTTCCAGGCTTTTTAGCACGCGATGGGCGTGATCTTCAGACCACTTTTTATTGGTGCCATGCCACTCGATCGCTACCTCTTTAAAGGTTCGTGCTTTACTCTGTTCAACCTTATCATTTTTCTTTTTGTCTCCCGGATCGACGCCATTCGCTAGTAGCTTACGCGCTTCGTCACGGCGTGCTCTGGCATCCGCCAGTGTGATTTCAGGGTAAACCCCAAGTGCCAACATCTTTTGCTTGCCGTCATAACGGTACTGCAAACGCCAGTACTTAGAACCATTTGGGTGGACGAGAAGATGCATACCATTGCCATCGGTCAGTTTGTATTGCTTATCCGTTGGCTTGGCTGTTCTGACTTTGATATCTGTTAGAGCCATGCTTATCCCCTCCCTGTTGGTACAAGCATTATCGAACCGGAAATACCATCATCTATACCAACATCTGTTGGTAGATGTACGTTGATGTCGGTTGACCTTGAGAGAGTTAATATAGCGGGAAAGGTAGATAAATACTGGATTTTAGACATAAAAAAAGACCTCAGTTGAGGTCCATTTACATGCTTTTGGTGCCGAAGGCCGGAATCTAAAAACAAACCAACCATATGTAATAATTGAAAAAATAAAGTGCAATTTTAATTTATGCCCCTTTTTGTGCCCCCATCAAAATTTCAATCAACCTTTCATAGAAGAACTGATAACGATATAGAGAAAGATTCGGTTCGGATCCGCAGCACGGACCCTAACCGAAACAATCATTTCCTCAACAGATTCCTGCACTCACTAAGCAGTTAACGCTATACATCGTATCCCCCCTGGTCGCTAAAGTTACTACGTGAACGGGCTGCCAGTTTTCTCTGTTTTGCTTCAATACGTCTCATCACTTCATCTGCCACATCTGACGGGCTTTGCCCTGGTTGCTGGTGAATATGGATTTCAACTGTCCCTATCGACGCAGGCAGGGCTTGCGTGACTATAGCGGGCTTTTGTTGCTGACTCTTATATGCGGAGACAGGCAGGCTGTATGGGTGGAGTGGTTTAGCCTCTGTCTCCGGTGCCAGCCCTCCCAGAGTCAGCCAGGTGGCAGCGGCAATGGCTGCTGTTCGTCTCCTGCTCGTTATGTATGCAGGCCCGTTAACGATCTCGGGTCCATTCTCACCAGCAATGCCAAACTGCCCGCGCGGAATATATCCGCCGCTGTCATACATCCCGGCAAAAAATCCACCCACACCTTTTGCCTGTGGGGTTCCCGGTGATTTGTCGCCACCGGTCATCCAGTCCGGCAGATAGCTTTTCACCGATGCCAGCTTGCTCTTGAGCGTCTCCCACTTCTCATTGATACCGCTCAGGATGCCGTCAATGATTGCGCCTCCCACCGCTTTAAACTTCGCGGGCAGCGCGGCAACATCACTCAGTATTTCAGTCCATTTCTGACTGATGGTCTGCTTAATAACCGCCCATGCACCAGTCACTCCCGATGAGATAGCATCCCACATCGCTTTAAATTTTGGCCCCAGTGTTTCCCAGTTCTGCCAGATATAAATGGCTCCCATAGCGATCAAGCCAATAACCGCCAATATTGGGTTAGCAAACATCAGCCTGCCCAGCCACAGGATAGCCTGGCCTGCTGCGCCAATAACTTTTGTGACCAGACCAAACACAGAAGCAAATTTAAGCTGGAGGATGCCTGCACTTACCCGCACTACGGCCATCGGTCCCAGAATAGATGCCAGCGCCAGTGACACCACGCCCGCAGCTGTCGCAGCAACCGCGAATACTGCAGCGACTGTAAACATTGCAGCAGTCAGCCGCGGGTGCCGTTTAACCAACCCATCCAGCCCGGAAGCCAGATTCCCCAGCCAGTCAGATAGCGTTTTAAGCACTGGCGAGACAGTTTCCCCAATGCTTGCCATCGCATTAGTAAAAGACCCCGTTGCCGCCTCCCATTTGTTGCCCAGGGTATTAAGAGACGCATCGACGCGCTCGCGCAGAGTCGCCTGGTTCTCCAGTTTGGCGACGGTTTCACGGTAGCCCTCGATGCCTTTTGACGTCATGGTATTCAGCGCTTTTAGCACCTCGTTATCGTTACCAAACAGGGCTTTCTGCGTTGCAAGTTTTGTTTCATCATTTAATTTTTGAAGCTTTTCTAACTGCACGTACATCTTTTCCAGGCCACCAAATCCGCCTTTCCCGTCGGAAAAATCAAACCTGATACCTTTTCCTTTCAGCCCGTCGTTTACGCTCTTAATATTTTTGGCATCCAGCGTGGCCTGAAAAATTTTACGATAGGCATTACCCGCTGACTCTCCGGCCATCCCCGCCTGATCGGCCATGACAAGAAGCGGACTGAAGGTCTTCGCAGCATCCAGGCCCTTCTGCTTGATAATGTCCATAGCGCTGCTGATATTTGCAAAACCCTGCAGCATATTTCCCGGATCAACCCCCGCGTAATAACCCCGCTGGATCACGTCCATCAGGCTCATCATGTCTTTTTCGGTGGTCTGCGTGGCGTCCTGCAGTTTCGCGGCAAACTCTGCCGCATCCGTCGGGGCCATCTGCAGCTGCACGCCGAGATACGCCGCCGACTCACCCAGCCCTCCCAGGATGACCTGCGCAGACATACCCTGGCGGCGTAACATGGTCATCATGTTTTGAAAGTCTGCCGTGGTGCCAGGCAGCCGGTCACCCAGGGCGATTGCCAGCTTGTTTAGCTTCTCAAACTCCGGCGCAACCTTTCCGCCAGGCCCCATCATCGAGCCTGCCAGCTGGTTAGCGGCGTTTTCTGATTCCGAGTAGGCGCGAATGGGTGCCATCAGCGTTGCCCCCGTTGCCACACCTGCAGCCACCATTCCTGCGCCGTTCCCGGCAAGGCTATTGCGCACATCGCGCATCTTATCGGCTTTTGCCCTGATCGCATTCAGCTTGCGCTGGCGCTCGCCAACGTCACGCAAGCGCCGCTCCTGCTCTGCCAGCTGTTTGTTATAGCGATCCGTTTCACGGGTAATGCGTGCCGTTTCACGGGCACCGCCTCCCGCAGAGATGCCGAGGCGGTACAGTTCCGCCCTGGCTGCCGCCATCTGCCGCGTTTCCTGCTCCTGCTTTTGCTCCAGCCTCGACACGGCCCGCCATTGCGTTTCAAGCGCCGCTGTCTGCTTTTTGGTGGGGGATTCGAGGGCTGACATTTCGCGGGTCATCATCTGCGCACGCAGCCGCGCCTGGTCCAGTTCGGTACTGGTCCGGCTCAGGCTCCGGGACAGCTGATCGAAGGATTTTAACTGACCTCCCGCATCGTTGAGCCGTTTAAGCTGCTCGCGGGTCTGCCGGACAGCAGAGGCCAGTTCCTTAGATCCAGCCTGTGCAACTTTTAAAGGTCGGGTGAGTTTATCAACCGCATTTAACACGACCTGCAGACGCAGGTTTTTATCACTCATCACTGACTCCGTTTCTCAGGATAGCTTTGTGTCGCCATTCCAGCACCTCGGTCAACGGCATAACGTCAGTAACGGACGGCGACCAGTGAAAAATGGTGGCGATATCCGCCACCAAATCATCAACCATCAGCCCGGTTGGAAAGCTGATGTTGCCGACTTCGGTAGCAAAAAAAGAACCACCTCCAGCGACATGGAAGCCAGGTCTGCCGGGTCCAGCTCTGCCATTTCCTGCGGAGTCAGTTCCGGGCTGGAAATACGGGGGATAATCGTCATCATCGAGGCCACATCCATTTCCATTACGGCCTGCAGTCGGAGTCCCCGCAGCGCACCAGACTGAGGTTTACGCAGCACGACTTCCCGGATAGAGGTTGCGCCACGCTGCACAGGTGTATCCAGAATGACAATGGATTCCGTTTTCTCAGTAAGAAGTTCACTCATGATATTTACTCTCTGGTTGTCAATGTCCTGACAGTGTGCCCGTACTCACACAACCCGGCGAGGCGCTGTGATTGTTAGATGCGCCATACAACCCTCTTGCCAGCGGTTGCACCGGCATTGTGCTGGCGTTCTGTCTTTCACCCCTCAGCGCGCGCAGCCCCGCCCGCCTGCCCGCTTCACTTAACAGAATGGTTTTCATGCACCTCGTAAATCGTCTCAGGAGCCGCCATACAAGGGCTTTCGCGTCAAAAATGCTGCATGAGACTCATGCGTTTTCATGCAGCATAGATATGCACTCATGCGTTCTCAGGCCAGCCAGGAAAAAGGTATAAAAAATCCCGGTACTGGACCGGGATTGCGTGGGCGTTCTTTCTAATCAGACAGGGATTTGCTGGCGGTTTGACAGTTTTGATGCAGAGCCATAACGATTGAGCGTTTTCTTTTGTTTTTCATGGTCTTCCGGTTCATCTGATTCCTGTTCATTGCGCCGGGGTTTCATAATTATCGTATCCACACTTTCCAGTGCGGTAAATGTGCAGGAACATTCAAGATTCTGGCACTGATACCATGAGCGTTTAACCGATGGTGCTTCATAGGCGGAGGTTCTGGCGTGTGCCGTCGTACCGCATTCGGGACATTTAAGTGCCATTAATATCACTCCTGCATGTCGTTAATGTAATTCAGGCGTTGCTGAAAGCGCAGATGCTGTGCCGGGGTGTAAGTACTCTGGCAGTCACGAACCATCACGGGGTCCGGTATTACACCCGATTCATCCAGAATCTCACGATAATCCCCCGCAATTTCAGGCGGGGTGATTGCGAGCTGGCGAACCAGGGCACTGCGTAACATACGGGACGCAACTTCCAACCCTCCGCGCCCCTTAAGAAACGGAGCCAGTGCAGATGTCAGGGCCGCTCCGTTCGCCTGCATAAAATTTCTGAGAGCGTCTTCTGTACAGGCCTCCATCAGTAAATGCTGCGAGTAAATACACTCACGCGCAGCACAGTTAATTTGCCATTTCAGCACATCCAGACGTTCCCGCTGTAATTGGAGCTGTCGGGCATAATCTGCTGGTTTCTCCGTGGCAGTGAGGAGAGATTCTATTTGTTGTTCAACGACTTTTCGGCTTTCACTATGTCCGGCCCACAGAATACGGGCATTTCGAAAACCGGTAAGCGCCTGGTCGGGAGTGGCTCGGGTCGTCATACTGATTTCACCTTCTCAGCCTGTTCCTGACGAACTTTCATTTTATGAATAGCTGCTGGAGAGAGCTGTTTACTGAGATCCAGACGGGCCGAATAATCCGGCGCAACGCCCGCCAGTTTAAACACAGGGTCCTGTTCCGGCATCGCAGTGTTAGCAAGAGCCGGTTTGGTGATATGTTTGTGAATAAAGTCTTTCAGCAGTGTGTCCGGGTCATTAACTGAATGTACCACACCGACAACTGCGCTGGCTTCGCGGCCCATTGTAGATTTGAGCAGGCTCAATGTCTGGATGAGAGCCTTACCATGCGATTGCATAAAATCTTCCCAGATTTGTTTTGCGCGAATACCCACAAGTGCCTCGTGCGCGTGGATATACTTTCCGGCTAATTCCGCAGTCTCCTGTGGCAAAAGTGCATTTTCGCTCTCCTGAGCCGCCAGCAGCTCATCAAAATCCTCAAGCGTTTCTCGTCCCAGCGCAATTTCCGTGCGTAGTTTTTTCATTTCCTTTGAGATTACGCCCTGACTTTCACGAAACAGCGTGCGCCACTCATCATTCAGTGCGTTCGTCGTGGCTTCAATTTCAGCACGGCGCTGGCGGATAGTTGCAATATTATCCGCTGCCGCTTTCTGCCGACGACGTGCTTCAAGCCATGCGCTTCTGGCTGTGTTCAGGGTTTCCATTGCCTGCTGCGTTACAGCCGGAAAAGTGGAAAGGTTGTTATTCTCTGCGGTGTTGTTCATGACTTCTCCTGCCGGGTTGGTTCGTTACGTCAATTGTGTCGTGACTGACACAAGCGCACTATCGGCGCTCAGTGTGTGATGGCTGGCACAACGGGCGTTTGCGGTTATTCAGACGCGGAATGACAGCCAGCCAGATAAAAATGCCTCTGTTTCAGCCTGCTTTATGTCCCGGATGCGGTGAAACAGGTGGAACAGGTGTTACAGCATTGTTTTGTAAAACATTTATATGCACATCACAGGTGAAACATCGCAGGTAACAAGGTGGAACAGCGGATCGGCTGGCGTTCCACCTGTTCCACCTCACTATTTCAGAAGGTGAAACAGGTTTAGCCCTTGTAAAATACGGGTGTTCCACCTGTTTCACCTGTTACCCTTAATAAATAAGACTCACGCAAAGCCTTAACCCGGCACCTCGCTGTTGAAGACATAGAGTCTGCGGGGATTCATCTCTGGCGGGCGAATGGTTGTCTGCAGCTTGCCATCGGTGGAGGGCAGCAGGTATCCACGATCCGCGCACAGACGCGCCACCTTGCGCGGGTCAAATCCCCGGCAGATTTCTTTCCAGCCGGACGGCATGACGTAGAACGTGGTGACGGCCTCCGTGCCCTGCGCGGTATTGCCTTTCTCCACCCTGCGCCAGCCCACCATATTGCCGGGGCGGTTACGCTCGTCGTGCCAGTCAGCAAAGCGGCTGTACTGATTCGCGGTAAAGAAGCTGCGTACCTGCTCCAGTGCGGCAATATCTTCCTGATTGGCGGTGTGCCCGCGATCTTTCAGCCATGCGTTCAGGCAGACGCGGGTTGCCCGCAGCGCTTCACCCTCAGGCCAGCCGGTGATACCCAGCCGGGTTGCCAGCTCGCCCGCCATCGCCACCAGTGCAAAGCGGTTCACAGCCCGGCCTACCTGATTACCCGCATCTTTCGGGGTCAGGGCGGCTGTATATTCCTTCATCAGTGACTTTGCCTGTGCCGTCAGCCCGTTAAGGTCAGCGGTCAGGGCTTTCAGCCACTCCCTGAACGGCGAACCGTAGTAGCTGGACGTGGCCCACTCCAGATGTTCCGCCAGAGCCTTGCCGCTGTCGAAGCCGTGCAGCTCCTCAAATACGCCAAATTTCCCGGAATCGCTGGGGATCTGGATCATCCTGACTTCCATCCCGGCAAAGGTACGCTCACCGGCTTTTGCCGCATGTTCAGTCAGTGACAGCTCGCCGGTTGAAAAGAACAGCAGCCGCCACTGCTTACGGGTGCGCAGCTCACCGTCCGTACCGGCACGGCCCTTGCCCTGACCGTTTGCCAGCATGTAGGCGATATTGCCTGCCTCGCGTCCGTCCACCTCCCGGATCTCATCAAGCATCATGGCGGCATCGTTGCGGCGGCTGGCGCATCCCTCCAGCGCGTTGCCGGTTGCCCGCCACGTCTGCCAGTAATCAGGCCCGCCACAGACAGAGGTTGCCGCTTTCATGGTGGTGGTCTTACCGTCCGTCGATTCCCCCTTGAGGTGGTAGCCGCCGCCGTCCATACCAACCAGCCGTAACAGGGGGGCAGCAAAGGCCAGACTGACGGCAAACGCCACGCGAGAGTTACCGGTGCAGTAACGGGAAACGTGCTCCCGCCATTCCTCCGTTGTACCTGACACACGGAAATCGCGCCCCTGCACGGAAGTGGTCTGGAGAATGACACCCTCTGCACCTTCACCGCTGACCTCATCCTGCAGGACGTAAACCTGACCATGCCAGCCAGTGCGGCTGACGCAGGTCACGCGGCGTTCCGGTTTACACAGCGAGATATATTCCATCAGGCGGGCGCGGGCCTCACCGGTGGTGCTGATATAGGACAGCCCGTTAACCAGCAGTACCCGGCGTAGTTCCTCACCGCTACCACTGAGCATTTCCATCGGCATCGCCCAGCGGCGGCGCTCTCCCCATGTATCTTCCCACTCCAGCAGTCGCCCGAAATTACCGCCATCGGCATCGCAGGTGATTGCCGTCACGCGCAACGGGTTGCATATTTTGACGTTCTGGATCTCCGTCTCACCGTTGCGCTGTACCTGTTTTTCATACCAGAGATATTCCTGGGTAAGACGGAACCCGTGCGGCAGCTGCGTGCGGCCTTCTCCGCACAGTACAAGACCGTTACGAAAGGCTTCACGGGCACGGGTAATACCGTGCTCACGGTGGAAGTCATTCCAGTCAGCTTTAATTTCTCCCGGTGGCAGCGTCACCCAGCCACCGACTGATTTTGCCGCCCGTTCAGCAAAGGATCTGCCGGGATTCTCGCCCCCGTCCTGAAAATCGTTATCACCGGCGATGATAATTTTTACCTCAGGCCAGCGTGCCCGCAGCGCCTGTGCGACGTTGGGCAGGTTGCCCGCAGATATGGCGGCCACTACGCATCCGGCGGTGAGCTGGCTTACCGTCAGCGCCGTGGCGTAACCTTCGGTAATCACCACCTGTACCGGCGGTTCAGACGGTAACGGGCTGAGCGCCACAAACGCGCCTTTCATCGTGCTGCCGGGCAGTATGCTTTTTTCACCCGTCGGGGCGATAAGCTGTGCACCGGTCACGGCTCCGGCGTTCGTCGTGAGCGGTAACAGCAGGGAACCGGCAGGGAAATCCTTACCGCTGATATGCTGCACGCTCCCGGTCAGGGAGGCCGGGTATCCGGCGAACCCTTTTCCTGTCAGATAGGGGCTTTCTCCCGTGTGACTCTCTTTCATCAGGGCCGCCACGGTAAGGCTCATATCACGTTTAGGGGCTTTTTGCCTGGCGGGCTTAACGGGCAGTTCCTGCACATCCGGCACATTAAGCACCTGCGCCACCTCCTGCGCTGCCTTTCTGACGCCGTAACCGGTTATGAGCTTAACCAGATCCAGACCATCACCATTGCCGCACTGGCTGCAAATCCACGTCCCGCGCCCGTCGAGGTCATCGAGGCGGAAGCTATCCTTGCCCCCACATTTCGGGCAGGGACCGTGCCTGCCGTTTTCAGGTACATCAATACGCAGCATCTGCAGAATGACGGGCCATTTCCCCCGCGCTGCGGCTGAAATCTGCGTAACCGTCTGTGTTGTCATACTTCCCCCTGATACAGCGATACACCCGAGCTGCAGAAGTCATCAAATGCCGCCGGAAGTGTGCGGTACAGCTCCGCCATCACTTCACAGCCGCGCACGGTCAGTACCGGCGGCGCGGTCAGCAATGATGGCTCCAGCATGTCAGTCAGCAGCGCCAGTGCAGCCGCTGCTCCCTGTGCTTCGCCATATTCGTTAATCAGTGCACACTCGATATGCAGGGCAATGGCCATTTCAATACGTTCAACAGTCAGACTGTGCGGACCATAGTGATCGCAGCCAGTTTCGGTCAGCGCTTTCTGGCGCCAGGCCGATGCAATAGCCCGCCGGTAAAGCGCAGTGGTCATTTCTGCCGGAAAAATAGAAACCTGCGGCTGGTTCATTGGGTGCCTCCTTCAATCAGTTCGCAACTGTGCGCAATATCCGTCAAATCTGCCCGCAGGTACTCCATCAGCGCGGCGATGCCTGGCGCACATCCTGCATCCAGCGTTCCGCCCTGCGAGGGGTATTCAGAAAAGAGAAGCTGCAGCATGTCGCAGGCCTTTCTGGCGCGGGCCAGCTTTCCGAAACCGTCCTCTGACAACCCATAGGCAAAAGCACCGGTATTGTGTTTTTCAGGCAAAGCGAGGCCCTGAGCACCGTTGTGCCCGTTTGAAATATTCATCGTGGATTACTCCGTTTTCAGCGGTGTTTTGTCAGAGAAACTTTGAATAGTGACTGTCGTCAAGTTCAGCAGAACGCCGTATGTTGCGCTCCCGCCAGCGGGTAAATACCACCGACGGATGCAGCGTCAGCGGGCCGGAGCCACTACCGCCCGCCGGAGCTGGTGAAGGTTTAAAGAGCGGCGCATCAAACAGGCGCGTATACCGCTGTTCAAACCATGCCAGAGGGCAGGAAGAAAGCTGGTTGTCGCTGTCATGACGTATCAGCACTTCACAGCTGAATTCAGGATTAACCAGCGCCACGGAGGGCGAGGCTTCAATTAATCGGATGATTGTGACGGTCCAGCCACGTTCATGCTGCCAGCGTTCGCCGGGTTGCGGATAATTACGCATGTTCACCTCCGCAGGGAATGCGACCGGCAAAGCTCAGCACGTAGTCCGGGGCCAGTCTGCGCCGCGCTGAGCGCTCGTTATCTGCGGTGATCCTTAACATCACAGGACGGGCATTGCGTTGACTGCGGTTGATCGCCGCGAATAACCAGGTACACTTCTGTTTAGCCATCTTCGTTGTCTCATATAGCGGTTTGGTCAGAAGCCCGGTTAGTGTTGCTGCACTGTCGGGCTTCGCACTCACAAGGTGAATCGCACCTTTACTTTTAAAGCTACCCTTAAGTGAATCGCACTTCAAGTCTTTTATTATCATTTTTTTTGCGTATACTGAATCGCACCTAACGCAAGGAGATCCAGTAATGGCAACGGGTTCAACTAACAACAAGTCGCAGCAACTTAATGCTCGTTTCCCACATGATGTAGTTGCAGAATTAGAAAGCAACCTTGAAGATGGGGAAACGAAAGCGCAATTTATTGTTACCGCTGTAAAAGGCGAGATTAAACGCCGGCAGCGCAGGAAAAATAAGCCAGAGCAAGTAAGCTGAATAGAGAAGCGAATAGACGTTCTCTCAGATTCCATGCTAATTTCAGTAAGCGAAAATATTTTTAAGCCCACAAACTCATTTTGTCGGGCTTTTTTATTAGTGATTTTCATGCCGTTCACCACGAGAGGCATATATTTGCTCTTGAATCCAGTGATCGACTTCGCTTTCAACAAATGAAATTGCACGAGTTCCTATTTTCACCGGGCGGGGAAATGTATTGTTTGAAAGCTGTTTGTAAAGCCATGCCTTGCTACGCTGAACGCGTCTTAACACCTCTTTTGCTGAGATAAGGGTCTGATTCTCTGAAAGGTTGTTTGCATATTCCATCTTGTTACTCCGTGTTCTACTTAAGTTCACGGTGACTTTAAACACTGAAAAAAAGTCATTCTAGTGATAATGGAATCTATTAAGACAAACGTTGATTCTATTGAAACGTGATGATTTCCACTGAAAAAAGAAACGATATTCATATGAAAGAACACAAGAAGAAGGAAATGCACAAAAAATAAAATCAATAAAATTCATATAGATAGGATGAAAAATCAAACAAATCATACGTTGAAAGGTATTATTACGTTTTATCGATTCATATTACTCAGGAATTACACAGTATTACACTGTATTACCCCCTATAGCCCCTTAGAGCCTCTTGTAGCCCCTTCTAATGAGAGATATCCAGAAAGTAATTAATAAATTCACTCTCCGTATTTTATAATATCTTTACCCAACTTTATTTTCTTATAAAACGTAGCTTTTTTAATTCCTTTCAATAGAATCTCATTTTCATTACAAAAAGAAATAATATCATTATATATAACACTATTATCGCTATAATTTACCTTTCCATGTTTCTTAAGTAATTCAATTAGCAGGTAAATTAATTTACAACTATAATTATCCTCGTCATCTTTTCTATACTGCCCTCTGCCATTACTCCTTAATTTTTTACCAATTTCATATAATTCATTTCCTCCTAGCATCATTAAAATATCGCCCCAATCTTTATTTTTTACCTGTTGTTGCAATGCGTTCTCAATTCTTTCCTTAATCTCCACAGGTACAATATCTTCCCTCTGAAAGATATAAGCGGCAGTTAATACTAAATTCGCCTCCACTTTTTGCGTGGCGGATATGTTTTTATATTCATTAATCAATTGTAGATTTCTGGTTATTGCCTTTCTTAACCGAATAACCTCTTTTAATTGAATATCAGTCAATTCATCATTTTCGGTATCATAGTCAAAACCATTCATAGCAAGCGCCACTTCGTGCGGCGTAATGTACGTTAACCGATTAAAATAAAACAAATTATTATCAGATTGAGTGTTATTCATTTGAATCTCTCCTCAGTACCACAATGGTAATTATTTTCCATGCACACGCGCAAAATCATATGGTGTGATAGATCCATTCTTGTTAGCATCAATGTAATCAGCCCACCATTGCAGCATTAATTTTCTTTCTTCAAGATATTCAGAAGTATGCATATATGAACCTTTCACGTTTTTTCGTTCAACGTGACTTAGCTGTCTTTCAATGGCATCATCATTCCATAGTTTCGACTCACTTAGCGCACCACGCGCCATAGTTCTAAAACCATGCCCACATACTTCTGTCTTCGTATCATATCCCATTACACGTAAGGCGCTATTTACAGTATTTTCACTCATTACTTTTTTAGGATCATGATCGCTGGGAAATATAACCTCGCCTTTACCGCTCAAGGCATGTAAACGTTTAAAAATATCAAATGCTTGTTTGCTAAGCGGAACAATATGTTCAGTTTTCATCTTCATCCCACGCTCAGAGTGTTTTACGCCGGGAATAGGTTTACGAATTCCGGGTATCGTCCACTCGCTTCGTTCAAAGTTAACCTCACTCCAGCGAGCAAAACGCATCTCACTTGAACGAATAAATGTGAGTAGCGTTAATTCAACGGCAAGCCGTGTCATTAGTCGCCCTTTATAGCGTGATAGTCTTTCAAGAAACTCAGGGATTCTTTTTGGGGGTAGTGCTGGGTGATGGGTTGCCTTAACGCTTAAAAGCGCTCCAGCCATATCACTGGCAGGATTTGATTCAAGAAGGTCATTCTGCACACCGAAACGCATAATTGCGGTTACGCGCTGCATCAGTCGCTGCGCAACATCATGTTTACCTGCCGCATCAACAGCTTTGATCGGATTGAGAAGCTGGCTGGTTCTCAACGTTCTGGCGTCAATTTGACCTATCGAGGGGAAAATATACTGCTCAAGCGTCAGCAGAACGCGATGGCTATGATCTTCGCTCCAAGTTAGATTACTTGCGTGCCATTGCCTTGCGATAGTTTCAAATAAATATGCCCCCTCAATTTCAGCTTGTGCCCCCTTTTGCTCAGCTTTGGGGTCAATGCCCTGAGACAACAATTTCTTTGCTGCATCACGCTTACCCCGAGCCTCAGCCAAAGTGATCGTCGGGTATACACCAAAAGCGAGCCGATCTTCCTTTTTGTCAGACGGGCGGCGATACTTCATGCGCCAGTATTTGGAACCTTTAGGGGAGACTTCAAGATACAAGCCGCCTCCATCAGCCATTTTATAGGCTTTCTCTTTCGGCTTTGCAGTCTCTATCTGGCGAGCGTTGAGTTTCATTTTGGGGGCACAAATCCTGATCGAATTGACATGCCCCCGATTATGCCCCCAAAAGGGGGTAGACCACAAGAGACCAACAAAGACCATGAAATACGGTAACTTGCTTGTTTTTAAAGATTTTTTCTGGATTTGTAGACTTCAGGAAACGTCAAAAGAAGTGTTAATGGTGCCGAAGGCCGGACTCGAACCGGCACGTATTTCTACGGTTGATTTTGAATC
>OLOE01000060.1_pt1 | contig 58145 bp, 48 predicted proteins | sample 1673201 | NCBI WGS metagenome assembly OLOE01 (sample SAMEA3136765, study PRJEB25190) | human gut metagenome | biome: human gut; feature: human-associated habitat; material: faeces | place: Austria | collected 2013
CGTAAGCGCCGTCTGCCGATGCTGCCCTGATTTTTCTGTGAGTCTGCCGGATAAGACCCGGGAAGGCTTCTGAGTCCGTCACATTGTTCAGCGACAGGTCTGCACAGATGATTTCATGTGTGTTGCTGTCAACTGCCAGATGCAACTTTCGCCATATACGACGGCGTTCCTGGCCGTGTTTTTTGACTTTCCATTCGCCTTCACCAAAGACCTTCAGCCCGGTGGAATCAATCACCAGATGCGCGATTTCACCCCGGGTGAACGTTTTGAAACTGACATTAACCGACTTTGCGCGCTTGCTGACACTGGTGTAATCCGGGCAGCGCAACGGAACATTCATCAGTGTAAAAATGGAATCAATAAAACCCTGTGCAGCGCGCAGGGTCAGCCTGAATACGCGTTTAATGACCAGAACGGTGGTGATGGCGAGATCAGAATAGCGCTGAGGTCTTCCCCGTGATGAAGGCGTTGCCGACTCATACCAGGCCTGAATAGCTTCATCATCCAGCCAGAAAGTTATGGAGCCACGGTTGATGAGGGCTTTATTGTAGGTGGGCCAGTTGGTGATTTTGAACTTTTGCTTTGCCACGGAACGGTCTGCGTTGTCGGGAAGATGCGTGATCTGATCCTTCAACTCAGCAAAAGTTCGATTTATTCAACAAAGCCGTGAAAAACGTCAAATCTGCCACCGGTTTTGATAAAGCGACTATTCAGGTGATAAAACCTGATGATACTGTTTTTTCAACTACAGATATGGTTTATGACAGTGGATCAGCATCCCTTTCAATACCGTGGACAAAAGGGAATATGAGTCGGTCATCATGGATGCCTGTATCAAACGCTGATGTGGAATATCGTTTCCGTGTGACGCTCTATGATAAAGCGGGAAACCATAAAGTTTTGCCGGATCAGAAGTTCATATTTGACTCAGATCTTGGTGAATATACTTTATTTGCTGTTTATGACCCGACTTCTAAAACAAGCGTAGTTCCGGGATTTAGTGAAGGTTACATAGCATATAAGCCGGGAATGACCGTTAACCAAAACCCTTTAACACTCGTGTACAGGGTTCCATCGAATAATCGAAGGGAATACAGTAAAGCTGGTTTGAAATTTGGGACGATTATTTCCGAAGCGAATGGATACAGTTATGTATCCGCGAAAACGGCCTATAAGGTAGCTTACGTCATCCATAACGGATATCAATGGGGTGGAGGCTCACTCTCCTATAATATCAATTTAGGAAGTGAGGCTCCGGCCAGCCCGGCAGCACCTGAAGTATGGTTAACATCAGATATAAAAGGTGAAATGAATGCAGGCAGCTATCTTTGGGATTCCAAAGATCTACCCGTGAAATTCAGCTCTGTAAAGATCACTGCGTCTCCGCGAAATTATGGTCAGAGAGCGATGAGTGGAAATACTGAGATTTGTCAGATACCTGCTGGTGAGACTGAGTGTACTGGTGCGGTATCATGGTCTATTCCGAAATCAGGGAATGGTATTACAACATACTTCTTCAGATTGACTGATATGGATAAAACACTTTCATCAGTCACTGTAGAAAAAAGACATCACTGGAACACTGATCTGTTACCCAAGATAACTGGATATAGTTACCAAGAGGAAAACAAAACTGTACTCTTATTTGTGACGCAACCAGGGCGCGGAAAATTCCGCGATTTGTTGCAACTCAAATCTGCTGCTCTGATTGATTCAGATACCGGGGACCAACTACTGTCAGGTATCCAAACAGCTCTATCTGGCGAGGATTACACATATAGTTTTGATCTCAGCAAACTGGCCGAAGGTAAATACAATTTAGGCTTTCTGGCAAAGGACAGCTTTAACAATGAAACTTCATCACCATTCATAAATCTGATTAACGACAAGACACCTCCTGTTGTTAATTTTAAATATGAAAATGCGCCGCTATCCCCCGGTGCTACTGTTTTCGGGCTTGAGAACATCAGTATAACGCTAAATGATGAGTTAACAGCACCCAGCCTTGTCAGACTTGAACTTAAAGGAGGACCAGCGTCGGATAGTGTTATCTTGGGGTTTAACCAGAATACGGACGGTAGTTATACACCTGATTACCCTCGTCTCTTCCCCAGTCTGGATGCAAACACGGACAAATATACACTAACCGCATATGCTACCGACGCGAAAGGTAACACTACTCAAAAAAGCATTCAGTTCGCCTATTACCCAAAAAACCTGGTCACCCTTGAGAAGCTGAAAACTTTGGGTGTTGTAAAGGCGCTAAAAACCAGTGACAACACACCGTTGGCCGTCATGCGGACGGGACAGCTACGACGTAACGATGGCTCACTGGCTAAGGGTATACAAACGGCAAACATCACGGTCAGGAAGGACGCAGATTATGCGATAAACATCCTTGGGAACGTTATTCATCCCGGGGAGACAAAAGAAATTCAGATAGACCTTGGAACCGGTGAAAACTCAACTGTTCCTATTTTCACAGCAGAAAACGGTTCTACAGGGGAAAGCAATTTCATAATCGAATTTCCGCAAATCAAGTAACCAAGTAACATGCATTAATCAAAAAATGTGCCCTGATCAGGTTCATACTGATTAGGGACGTTAGGCATAGATTCATCGTCTAACTATAGAAAGTAACAATAAAAAGTAACTTTCTAACTACCCACCAGATAGGTTAATTTTCACATCAGGGCAATAGATACCAGCTTTGCTGGAAATTTTATAGAAATGATCAGAGTCGAATTTCGACATGATCAGACCCGTTAGTTGGTGTTGCCCCCTCCCCCAGTATAAGGGTTATAGAGTTCTTTAGGACGGTACATTGTCAGGGTTATTCGTGAGTAGGCTGGGCGCAGCCCTAACTAGTTAGGCTGGTTGTATAATCATAACGGTGCACCAGAAGGTTTCAAGAGCAACAAGAAACAGACTGCGAACAATGGGGTTGTATTCATCTGCTGCACAGAATCAGTCTGCCGTGGCTTTCTGGTATCCGACTGCGAACAACGGGGTTGTTTTCACCTGCAGTACATCATGAGTCTGCGGTGGCTTCAGGTATCCGACTGCGAACAATGGGGTTGTTTTTGTCAACGATGCTTCTGAAAGCTGCCGGAGCACCAAGAGATGGACTTGAGCAAAGGGATTCTTCTCTGCCAAGAGTGGAACAGAAAGCTGTTAGAACCTCCAGTGTCAAAGTCGTACATGTGAGTTGCATAAATGAGAAAGTCATGATCCCTGTTAAAGAATCATGACTAAAAATAAAATAATTATTTTGCTTTGCTAATACTAACTTTAATTAAGCGTTCAATCTCATTTATTGTTGATTGACCAATACGCTTAAATTCAAAGCTTACTTTCTGGCCATCGGCGCTTCTTTTTACCCTAGCGTAAGTATCCTTATTATCAAAAGCAGCAATATCAGTCACTGTCCAGTTTTGCGGTTTATTTACATCATTACAAAGAATACTAAGAACTGAATGTAAACCATCTAAAATTGACTTCTGAACTTCCTCAATATCATTAATGTTAGTAATTTTATTGTCATCCGCCCCTACTTCAGATGTTAGCTCTGTCAGAGGAATGTTATTAGCATTAGCGGTTTTTTCAATTCTAGCCAATTTACTATAATAAGTATTAGGTATCCCCTCACTATCTGGGAATATTCTAATAAGTTCTTTACTGATTTTTGCAGCCTGAATTCTCTTTCTTATCGATTCAATACCAATATTAAGATAAGAAGCAAGTTCCTCATTAGTTTTAAAACCCTTATTCTTCATGATTTCAAGGTATTTAATTCCAACTTCACGATACGAGAATCGTTTTGCCGTTTGTGCAGCATTAACAATACAATCGACATCTTCACGGCTAACCTCTACATCGAAGGCCCATAAAGGTAAATCAACCGAACATTTTATGCAGCAGAAACGACGCCTACTTCCTTCAATTAGGTAAAATTGGCCGTCCCGGTAGACGGCAATAGCTTCAGTTGTAACCCCATTCTCTTTAATTAAAGGAAGAATTTCTCTTGTAGAGAGATCGTCAACTGCCTCTTGATTTCGTGGGTTTAGTTCATGAACGAGCGTTTTATTAGCAACTTCTGAGCCAGGGACGACAACGTAGCGAGCTTCAACTTTACGCCCATTTGCTAGAGTAAATAGTCGCTTCTGTGTAGGAGAAGTACGTAAAGGTGGAAGTCCGCTTTTTTGATCGACAAATGTACGTTTGCTGTTTCCGGTTAAGTATTTGTCTTTGCTTGTACCGCGTTCAACATCACTCATTATTTACCCTCCTCCCTAACTGAGAAGCTTTTAATTTCATTGATAAGTTGTTGATACACCGACTGAACCGACATTTCAGCAATATCATATTGTTTCGAAGAACAAAGTTCTTCTGATTTTTTAATATCGAGTACAGTACGACCTTTTTCAGCCGCTGCAACGAAAGCCTCTGAATGTTTAATATTTGTTGTCATGAACCGATCACGTACAGTTCTTACTAGTTTATTTAAAGTACGAATCTCATGTTGACTTCTATCATCTACGTTTACTGCAAGAACATTTATCCATTTAATATTTGTTCCCTTAGATGGAAGCTGCTCAAGTCGGTCTGAAATCGTAATCATATAGTTTGTGGTTGATGCAAAATCATATTCTCGTGGTGTAATGGGAACAAGTATTGCATCAGCTGCTTCGTTTGTTGACCAAATAATTGGAGAATCTTGTGGCGGAGTATCTATAAATATAAGGTCATATTTTTCCTTTAATACAGGTATAACCACATCACGAAAACGTGTCAGAAGTTTGAGTCTTGCCTCCTTATCGAGGCTCCAATATTTATCAGTAAATCTATCATCTGTCGGGAATGCAGTTATAACATCCATGTTAGGGAGATGGGTTGAAAATGCCATAGCACCAATAATTTGTGCTTCCGTATATCCCTGTTTTATATATTGTGTAAAGTCATTATCTTCAATTTCACTAAGCAGAACATCGGTTATGGTTAGGTAAACACTATCATCACTAGTTGAGTGGATAAGGTTATTGCCTAACGAGCCTTGGGGGTCAAGATCAATTACGCAGATTTTTGCATTCAGATTAAGATCCAAAGCGGCCGCGGTAGCAAGTGTTGCTGTTGTTGTACTTTTACCTGTCCCACCTTTATGGTTTTCCGTAACAATAACTCGGGGCAAATACATTTCACGATATTGAATAGTGCCCATCGCTTCCATTATTTTTTGAACATCCCAACGTGTATACAGGTGACTCTTATTCTGGAAGATAGGTTCACCGATCACTTTTTTCTCATGTAGTTCAGCAAGAATTCTACTAAAAGTGTTTCTTGATTTACCAAAGAAGTCCGAAAGAGTTTTTTTATTTAAACAATGGTTATAGATAAGACGATCTAAGCCATCGACTTGTTCATCCGAAACATCAACCCGACTCGACTCCAAGATTATTTCCTTGAGGCTTGCTTGTTCATTTTTCATCTTTAGGCCGATAGTACGAATATCATCTAATATGCTCATGATCTCTCCTTAGGTTAGTCTTCACATTATTCATGAGGATTGAGCGTATTACAAGGTAAAAGTGCATTACAATGCACTTTTATCACATCATGCGCTCAAAATGAGATTTCGTGCACAGTCTTTTTTGGGCGAGAAATGTGCAAATAATTCTCAAGGTATTGATATTAAAAGAAATCTAATTTAACTAGGCAAAATTCACAGATTTGGTGAATTCTGAGACTTTTTCCCAGCCATCCATACTCAATTTTTAAAATTTAGCTAGAACCCATGGGCGCAAATGACTATGCCACCCCTTTACCATGCCCTGCCCTGCTCTGCCCTTCTCTTTCCCCTATCTACTGGAGGCCGGTTTAACGATGTATACCTTCCCAAATTTCGAGGTCGAAAACATGGCTGTTCAACTTATTGGGGCTCCAGACCAGAATTGCCGACTACGAACAATGGGTTTTCATCTACAAGGCATTAGGATTCTTCTGTGGATTCTGATACCGACTTTGTGAAACGTTGTTTGATTGCATCTGTGGGGCTTCATGAGTCTCCATGGGCACGCATGACCAGACTGCGAACAGCGGAGTTGCATTTCATCTGTGGACTTCATGGGTGTCCAGAGAATCCTTGGATCCGATTACGAACAAAAGGTTTTTTACACCTGCAAGCATCAGGAATCTGATAAGGCTTAAGATAGCCGACTGCGAACAGACAGCGGGATGGTTTTATCTGCAAGATATCTGGAATAGTCTGATGATTCAGATAGCCGATTTTATAAAAAGGAGTTGAAATCATCTATGGGGCTTCGGGAGTTACGAGAGGCTCACATTAGTATAGTGCGAACAACGAGGTTGTTTTCACCGGCTGCACATCATTCATCCGCTGAGGTTTCACGTAACGACTACGAATAACGGCGTTGTATTCACTGGCTGAACTTCATCAGTCAGTAGAGGCTTCACTTAATGACGGCGAACAAGGGGGTTGTTTTAACTCGCTACGCATCATGAGTCTGCTGTGGCTTCTGGTAACCGACTGCGAACAACGGGGTTGTTTTCACCGGCTGCACACTATGAGTCTGCTGTGGCTTCAGGTATCAGCCTGCGAACAACGGGGTTGTCTTCACCTCCTGCACATCATGAGTCTGCTGTGGCTTCAGGTATGCGTCTGCGAACATGGGGTTTTACTTGCTGCGCATCGGGGGGCTGATGAGGCTGGAGGTATCTGACTGCGAACAACGGGATTGTTTTCACCGGCTGCACATTATGTGTCTGCTGTGGCTTCTGGTATCCGACTGCGAACAACGGGGTTGTTTTCACCAGCTGCACATTATGAGTCTGCTGTGACTCTGGTATCCGACTGCGAACTACGGGGTTGTTTTCAACTGCTGCACATCAGGAGTCTGATGAGGCTTAAGGTATCTGACTGCGAACAAGGGGGTTGTTTTCAGCTGCTGCGCATCAGGAATCCGCTGAGGCTTAAGATATACGACTGCGAACAGGGATCGTACTGCATATGTGGGGCATCATCAGAATTTAGAGGCTTCCGGGATGTAGCTGCGAATAACGGGATGAATTTATTCATACAGGTCTTCATGAGTAAGTTAAGTCACAAGTAAATCACCGGGAAGAGGGGAGGTGTTCAGCATATTATCACTTCAGGTAATTGCGGAAGCTCAGGGGATGACTGGTAAATATCGAAGGGGGAGGATATGTGAAAAAAAAGAAGATGGGTTTTCAGGTCATGTAAAAGAAAAGGGGAGGGGGCTAGGCATATCAGCCATCTTTATTAAAAAAATACAAAAACCAGCCAGAAGCTGGTTTTTGGCGTGGTTAATAATTATTTTAGTTGAGGGAATTCAACAATAAAACCGGAGGCACCGACAACGCCAGATACTCCTGGGAATATAGGGACAACAACGTCATTTCCTACAGAACCTAAATCTATTTGAATTTCTTTCGTTTCACCTGGAGAAACAAGGTTTCCAATAACACTAATTGGGAATGCTGAGTCACCCCTAACAGTAATTAAAGCTGTCTGTACGCCTTTTGCTAAGGAACCATCATTACGGCGTAACTGACTTGCTTTAAGAACAGCCAGAGGTTCACCTGAAGAAAGGTTTAAAGGTTTGTTAACCGCAAGGGTATTAAGTTTATCAAGAACAATGAGATTCTTAGGATAATATGCAAAACGGATAGATTTTGATGATTCATTACCTGCATCATCTATAGCTTTAACTACAAGTGTGTATTTATCAGTTTTTTCATCAAGTGAAGGAAACAAACGAGGATAAAGTGGTGTGTATGAACCATCTGTGTTATGGGTAAATCCTAATTCTACATCATCTGATGCAGGGCCTCCTTGAAGAACCATTTGAGAGATCTTGGACTTACTTAAAGCATCAGATACAGCTACTGAGATGTTTTCTAATCCATAGACTGTACTTTCTGATAACAGTGGTTTCCCTTCATACGAAAATGAAATTGAAGGAGGGGAGTTATCTATAATAAGAGATCTGAACGGCAACTGAGAACTGTTGTTAAAAGTATCAGTGGCCCTGAAGGTTAAATCATACTTCCCTTCAGGTATAGCCGATAAATCAAATGCATAAGTATAGTCCTCTCCAGACATCGCGGCTTTTGTGCCCGTCAGAAGAACCGTATTAGAAATTGTATCCAGTATCTCTAGCTTAGAAAGCATCAAGACATCACGCCAATTGCCATTGCCGGGTTGTGTGACATAAACAAGGACAGATTTATTCTCTTCTTTGTAATCATACCCTGTGATCTTAGGTATTAAATCCGTATTCCAGATGCTACGAATCTCAAATTGATTTGATGTAAGTGTCTTATCTTGATTGCGAACTATAAAATAATGAGCTATGTAACCATTCCCCTTATTTATTGCGTATGAAAAAGGACCAGTGCAAGAACTTTCTCCGGGCTCAATAGTACAAACTTCGTAGCCTTGTGTAAGGTTATAAAATGACTGCACATAATCCCTAGGGTCTACAAACACAGTTATACTTTGATACTCACCTGGCAAATCTATGTTTGTGAATTTCATTGTGCCAGCAGAAAAATCGCCAATTGTTGAAAAGTTTGCTGAGTAGGATTTTATTGATGGGGATTTCGGAGCGATTGAACTTAACTTAACATTATACGAAGCGTTACCTCCTCCGTATTGGTATCCATTATGAATAGTAAATGATGTACCAACTGGGGTGGATTGTTTTATATATACATAACTATTATCTTCAGTAAGCAAAGAACCGAAGGATAAACCAGCTTTGTTATAAGCCCTATAATTATGTTTGGGAATCTTGTACACAAGAGTAACAGGGTTAGTATTAACAGTCATCCCTGCTGAATATTTAATGTAGCCAGACGAAATGCCGGGAACAACACTAGTTGAAGAATTGGGGTCTGCAACTGCAAATAGCTCATATTCACCTGCAGAAGAATCAAATACAAATTTTTGGTCGGGGACTTGAGTAACATTTCCGGCTTTATCATAAAGGAATGCTCGAAAGCGAAACTCTACATCGGCATCCGACACTGGCATCCATGTAGCTTTAGCTATCGCTCCACCACCTTTAGTTATAGGGGCTGTAGCAGCTCTTGACCCATCGTCGTAGGCCATTGTATAGCTGGATTGTATTGATCCATCTGGTTTTATTATTTGAACAATAGCCTTATCAAAACCAGATAGATCATTGATATTCTTAATTGCAAGATTTATGGCAGATTCTTGACCTTGGCCAAGTTCCCAGCGAGGTCCCGTTACAACCATGTTGTACCCAGGAATCCATGGTACAGAGAAGTTATCAGACGTAGGGCCTACCGTATCTATTATAAAAGGATGGGATGTTGTTGAAACAACGGTCGATTTTGAGTCTAAAATCTCAGATTTTATGGTGTAACGACCATCACTGATAGGTGGAATAGTGACAGTCTTTCCGTAAAACATATTTCCATTAGCGGAAGAAATCCTGTCATCAACAGAGATGATACTTGTTGTTGTGCTGTAAACAGCACTGTTATCAGCATCGCGAGTTACGGTTAAGCGGATTTGTTGGTCCAAGCCACCAATGAGGAGAGCGTTAAAATTCCCATGTGGATTAAGATAGGGCGCACTTTCAGGGACACTTTTTTGCGCCCCATTGATAACTGTAAAGGTGTACTCGTATACCCGGGCCTGGGCGTTGGAAAACATGCTCGTGGCTATTGAGAGACTCAAAGCTAAAGCAGAATGATTTAAGAATAGTGAAAAGCGCATAGGAAACCTTTTATGTGAGAAGCCACGAAAGTTACTTTTCAAAGACACTCATAGGTCTATACGAGAATAGTATCATGTGAAATTTTTGGGTTTCCGACATAAGAGAGCAAAAGAAAGAAATGTCACCATCTTTTGATAGTGACATTTTAACTCGGAGGTTCAGCTAAGTTGGGAAAGGATACTTTCTGCTACAGCAATCTGCTTAGTTGAAAGATGACGACCACTTTGAATCGTAAGCGTAAGGCTTTTAAGGAAGGGGTTTTTGTTGCTTGAAGACATGATTTGTCTCTCAAGGGCTGATAAATTTTTTCCTTGACTCTCACGACAGTGTCGTGAAGAAACAATCTTTTTAGCAGCTAGATAATTCTTTTTAAAAAGCATTTGAAGCGTGAAACACTCTTTTATTAAGGTACCTTGTTTGCCCGTACCTTTACACGCGGAACATTTTCCTGAAGAATTTGCATAACTGATACGATGACGACCTGAGCCTTTACAATATGAGCAGATAAAATTTTTTTCGTACCGAGCAGTGCCGTTGAATTCATTAATATTGAAAACAAGTTTATTATCAATTAACTGACCGTCAACTGAATACCATCTTTCATTCGAATGTGTCATGGATAGGCCCCACCATCTCGTTATGTATGACACAATTAAATCAAATGAAAAAGGCTTGTACATACCCTATTTTAAAAATACAAAAAAGGGAGAACAAGGAGTTAATCTATAGAAATCAAAAACATTCAATAAAAACAGCGGAATTGATTTTATTCAGTGTCTATAACGATAGGGGGGTATTTTTAGGTTAATTTACAATAAAATAAGGAGCTGTAAAATAGCCCCTTACTTTAAAGACGAGTAGGTTCAAAGAGTAGTTAATCCTCTTCTGGATTAGCCAACGGAAAATTATTCATTGCTACCGGGGGAACCAATACTGCAATAGGTTCTCCATTTTCTGGAAAAGGGGGGATTCCCTGCATCTCGTTGATTTTACTATCAGACATAGTCCAACCCTCTATCATTTAAATTATCTCGTTGTTTAAATTCAAACTGCGGAATGTAAATTCAATAGCGAAAATTCATTTTCCTGACTTTCTGAAGCGGGCTCCTCCATAGGATCATTAGCTGGCAGCGCATTAGAGTTTACCTCTGATGTTACTGATGGGGCAGAACTAGAAAGTTTTCCCTTTGTTGTTTTACGCTCGAGCTTAGCTTCATGGCCACGAATAGAGTCATCTGAATTAAATATAAGTTCAATTAGATGTCTGTCAACTTCAATATTTATTTTTTCGTTGGGTCCAATCTGATTGAGATCAAACGAAGAGGGAAGGGAGGCTCGTAATCTGTTGCAAACCTCTTTAGTACTGGCTGCGAGATTTTGTGCCAGTTTACGAGGAATTGGTTGCACTCCCAGTGAAGATTTAGTGACCCTGACAGCCTTAGGACTACCATGAGACTTAATTATTTCGGCAACATTCAGAGGAAGGGTATCACTCCCGGTGGAACTATTAATAACCATTATCTTGGCGTTTAGGTCGGCCCGAATTTTATCAAGAGCTTCCTTTTCACCAAGATCACGAATTAATTCAAGACAGAGTGTGTACGAAATCACATCCTGACTAATCAACGTCTTTAATTCGTCATCGATGGTTGCAAGAGAAATGATTTGGCGAACTGCCATTTCAGAAATGTTTTCCCGTTGTGCAACCTGCTCAACAGACATCCCGGCATCATTTACCAGTCTGCTATAGGCAATGCCGCGACCTACGGGGCAAAGGGGGAGAGATTTCGCCCCATCCAGAGAATGCCATTCTTGTTCTATCTCGTCACCCTGGAACTCACGCAATCTAACTAGGATGGGGAGACCTGATTCTTGTTGAGCCAAAAGCGCAGCTCTTGTACGACAGTTCCCCTGTCGAACCAGTGGTTTACCGTCAACAATAACGACAGTTATAGGGTCAATGTCTGCCCCATTCAGAAATGCTTTTTTAAGATTCTGAATATGCTCGGCAGGTTTAGGTAATTTGTAGTATGCCTCTCCCAGACCCATCTCACGGCAGTTCCAGTTTGGAACTAACACTAATGCCCTTGGGTCGATCATAAACGGTTGGCCATTAACCGCTTTGTGGCAAATGTCAGGATTTGCGTCACTAAATTCACGCAAATTTTTGACTAGCCTCCCGTTCCGCTCTGTAGAGATAAAAAAGTCAGCTGTTTGTTTCATTTTCTTACCTATGACTGAACCATTCCTGAAATTAGACTGTACAGTATTATTTTGTAAAAGTTTCTCGCTATGTGGTCAAAAAAGCCAGTTTGGTAAATTTTTTATGAAAGTTACTTTTACTGGTTGTTTACAATGGGTGGAGGCCTTCAATTAAAACACTAACACTATGAATATCAAGTATTTTATGCTTTTTAGTGTAGGTGACGAGGCCATGACGGCATAACAACTGTACGTGTTGAAACGTTGCAGGAGCAATGTCGCTAAGGGAAACCTCTTCAGTTTTTGAAAGTAACTTTTGCAGTAGGCTGTATAGTTCCGGGCGCTTGGCAAAAAAGAGAGTTGTCAAAAAAACTGACGCCGAATTAGTCAGTTCCCAAAGTTTGTCAACCACTCTAGGATTGATAGTAACACTAGCCATGCTGATAGACTGAAAATCTATATCGTGACTGATTTCTGTAAAAACCGAACAGGTCTGACAGATATTACTTTTTTGTATCTCGATTCTGAACTCTATGAGTAGCAACAAAAAGTAAGAAACTTCAGCAAGTGTATAGTTGACTTGCCTGATTCCGAGTGCCTGACAAACACGTCCCGATTTTTCTATAAGTTCAACAAGTGAAATATTGAACTGAAGTTCTTGATGGATTGGTTGTCTAGCGTTCAGTCCCAGCAAAATAGCAAACCATAAAGGTTGATACCGTAAATGCATCACCGGTCCGGATAAACAAAACTTAGCCTGTTGAAAGTTACTTTTACCTTTAACAAGAAGTGGAGTGATATCACTAGAGGTGATCTCAACTTTATTTTGATCACAATTAAAGGTAGCTTTATGGTTTTTTCTAAAAAAATCCTGCAATAACCCTAACTCTTTGTAATTCTTATGACTATTCATAACGAGTAAGTATTGCCTCTTTAAAAGACTTATAACTTGTGTTTGGTAACCACTGTCACTTAATCAGAGAAGATGAAATCATTTTCACCAGCAATATACTCATATTATTAACCCAGAGTCGTTTAACAACTTGGACATTGCAATTAATTATATTACCAAGAATAAACCCTGATGGGTGCGTATCATAAGCAATAAAATGCCGGTGGTCAGAGGTCTCCAAAAGTAAAGATGAAAAACTCTCAGAAGAACATTTTCTGGTGAGCACCTGAATTTTAATTACGGTGAGAGCCAGATACAGTTTGGTACCGATTTTGGCAGTAAAGGGCCGTACTTGAAGGCTGACTGCTGAACTTTTTCTATATCCATTAGGTTTCAGACATCGAAATTGTAACTTTGTAGGAAAGTAACTTTTATCCAATTTTTGGATGAGTGCTGAGTAAAAATTACTTTTACCCTGATTGGGTGCCTCTAAAATAACTTTAAGAAAGCTTTTAATAAGTGCTTGTTCAGGTGATTTAAATGGCATCTGTAGAGAGTTTTTAGAAGCCCACTCGTACACAGGATATACTTTTTCCATAACAGCCGGCAATGAGCCAGAACCCGCACACTGGAGGCAGTTTATACCTGAACCTAAACAGTCAGGGCATGGACGGCGAACTTCCATAAAACCGTCTGAATCCGGTTCAGCATCTGAGATAATTTCATTATCTTTTGTGACCCACATATTTACCCCCCTCACAAATATTCCTATCCTATCAGGAAAAGATCGCTAGGTAAGGGGGTATTTTTATGTCACCAGAACCAGCTGACATCACGAGCAGGGGAGCGATAATACTTCCGATTATCCCTATGGTATCTAGACTATTAATCAGAAATTCTTGAAACAAGACGCCATTACTCCAGCCGCAAAGTTAACCTGTTTAGCTTGAGTCTGTATAGGTATTACGCAGACATTAGAGTGTACGATGTTGTTTATCTGCTTGATATTTACAGAAAAAACTTTGCCAACCAAATCAGCGCCAATTCTTGCGAAAATCTCAGATTCGGTTAGTTTTGAGTTGCGAATAATACGACTTGAATTGTAAATACTGAGCCCATCAATATTATAACTCAAAGCTAACATGTTGTTATGTATGGTAATTTTAAGATTTAACCCAGCGACCTCTACCATCCGACTTTTCATGATATTCCTTTCATGACAAACATAAGAATTCTCCTAAATTTACATTTAGAAATGGCCCATGGGAAGAGGGTAAAAGCATAAGTTTTATCTTCTATAGCTGATTATGTTCCAAAGTGCTATGTGTAACCGTAGTCATTTAGATAATTATTCCAAAAATAACATTAAACTATTAAAGATCAATATGTTATGTGGGTTACAAATTATTCAAAATTTCTCCATTTTCTCTACATTCTAGGACCATTTTTGGAGGATCTGTGCGCCTCTTTTGATGACCCACTAATTATGGTTGTTAAGCTGGAAGGGGAAAATTAACACCTGAACTGTATCACAGCCAAAAAGTGACTTTTCTCAACTCCCTGGTTGTCCTTGCTCAAGAAGTGAACATTAAGATGGTGACCAATAGTCACTTTTTTAAAGGACATCGAAATTTATCAGGTCCAAAAGTTACTTTTATGATCGCAAAAACAGTGTTTGCATGGACAAAAAAGTGACTTTTTCGAAGAAACCAAGAATGTACAGGAGGATAAAAAGGATTACGGGAGAAAAGAGGTTGTCAAAATCTACTTTAAAATCAATATGTTTTCTTTGGCAAAGTGAAATGAATGAAACAGGGCGAATTTTGTAACTAATTGATAATGACATGTCGATAAGAAAAAAACTCATTGAAAAGTAACTTTTATAACCTCAGCGTTTTCTCTTTTTTGTTTAAAAAATTTGTTCCTTAGTTTGAAAATCAAAAATTAACCCAGGGTATTCTCCAATTGCTGGTTAGTCACCAGAACACATATACAATATTCGCATTCAGGAGTTTCACAATGATCCAGAAATCAATGGCTATGAGCGGCACTACTGCTAACTACACTCTGGCTGAAAGCCTGCGTAATATGCTTAGCAATAAAATGTTCCAGGTATTTATTGCGCTGTTGTGCGCTGCGTTGTTCTCATCTATTGCTTTGGCGGGCGGGGATGACGGAGCCTTGGGTGAAATTTGGACCCAACTTTCAGAAGCTTTAAGTGGCGCGCCCGGGAAGGCCCTGGCCGCATGTATGCTGATCTCTGCATTCTACTTCTCCATCGGCCGTCCGAACCCGGGTTTGGCACTCGTTTCATTCCTAATGATGATGATTTTGGCTAACGGCGAAAAAATCATCACCGGATTCCTTGATGCGGGTGTTGTGCTTTAAAAAAAATTTTTGCTAAACGAGCAAAACAACAATTTGGGGACGAAAGTCCCCTTTTTATTACCTGTACAATAGACAGCATGATGACTACTGGTGGTAACTGAATGGAAAATAACTACACATACCGCTTTCCGTACCGGATTAATTTACCTTTGCTGATTCTCTTTTTTGATGCAAAGCAGATTGGTGTTGTTATGGGACTCTTGGCATTCGGGAACATTTTTGAATGCATGACGATAGCCACAGTAACCGCAGTTGTTTACTGGGTCTCATACAACAAAGCTAAGGAAAGCTCTGTACGGGGGAGATTGAAACATAAACTTTGGTGGAATGGTTTTCTTCCTGGAAGAACTGTTTACCAGAGTCGATATTTCTCTGATCCCTTTATGAGAGTGCTGTACAGCTAAATTAACCCCGGAGAAGTTATGAACGAGAAAAAGTCACTTTTAGAAAACGTCATGAACTTCTTCAGGTTTGTACCGAAGAAGAAGACAGTTGATAAATCAAAGGATGATGAGGCTGACGACGTCCAGTATGAAAAAACTGAAAGTTACAGCAATGATAAAATTCAGCGTCATAAGTCCATCCTGAATTTGTCAAAAGAACTCGAGCCTCCTAAAAAAGGGAAGAAAACGGGTGCTGAACTTACCTACAGTCAGTTAATTCAGCGTGACAAAAAATTAATCTTAAACAATGGATTATTGACGGTGATTGCTGGCCTTTTGGTAATTAAAGTGGTCTTTTTTTCCACAACTGAGGTCATTGCCATCCCTCCGGATATGACTGAGGAAGTTTCCGTTGCCGGAAGTAAGGCAAGTGAGTCATATAAGACGCAATGGGGGCTATTTATAGCAACCACATTGGGGAACATTAACCCTAAAAATGTTACTTTCGTTACCAGTTATATTCTTAAGATGTTTCCGGCATCTAAACAGAGCGAGTTAGAAGCAGAACTCAAAAAAGCCTCGGATTTAATGCTTGCAAGAAAGGTTGATCAAACATTTGTTGCAGAGGACGTCAACTTTTTACCCAGTGATAATGTTCTTTATGTATGGGGTACTCGCAAAACTAAATTCCTAAACGTCTCTGATAAGGAACAAACTGAGCGTTGGACTTACGAGATGGTTTTGAGTGTGAAAAGTGGGCGACCTCGAATACTGTATCTGAACCAGTATTCAGGGACCCCTAATATCAAAAAAGTCACAGTTAACGGGAAGGTATTGGAAAAAGAGTTCACTGAAAATACCGATATGAACAAGCAACTGAACGAAGCAGAAGCTCAATAATATGAAAAGAAAACTCTTAGGTATACTAATCACATTAAACGTGCTGGCTCCATTTGTTCATGCAGATGAACCGTTCAGTATTCCGGCGTCGGCAGTGAATACACAAGCTTTCGATGAACCACCAGATTCCGCCGAAGCTATGAATATTGTAACTAATGCAGTTAAACAAGTTCCGGGGACAGTGGCTGTTAATCAACCACCAATTGACAGCAATCAGCCGCCTGTTAATTCGAACCGCCCGACAACTGCACTACCTGCTGCCCCCGGACTTTCACCAGCGAGTGCTTCTTCACCAGCGGTTCGGTCAATGACCGATTCCCTGTTGAACAATACCCCTTCTGAGGGGCCTGGGCAGAAAGCGGTAAACGAAGCAAAAAAACGGTATCAGCCAATGCAAAACGTCACGGTGCCGCCGGGTGGAAACATTGTTCTCCCTGTTTCATTAGGTTTACAAAACCGTATCCAGACGACTTTTAAGAACGTAAGCGTTTCTACAACTGCACCGTCAGAAGATACAACCATCTATGTAGAAGGTGGCAGTGTCTTTATAACAACTGTAAAAGATGCGCCTATAGGTATCATGTTGTCCGAAGAAGGGGTTCCTGAATCAACATATAACCTGACATTGATCCCCATCGATGTACCGGGAGCTATGATTCGTGTTCAAACACAGTTAACGCGAAACATGGCCATTGAACGTGATCGCCATATCGCTGAAAACACAAATAAAGAACTTCTTGAAAAAGCGCAATCGGGTGAGCTTGACGAAAAAGCTATTGCTCAGGATGACCGCAAACAAAGGATAATAGATATTCTTTATCCCGTTGCTAACGGTGAGGTACCTACCGGTTTTGCACTCCAACTAGATAAACTTTCGGTTATACCTAATAACGAAAAATCCCCTTGCCGGTTTAATTTTTACGCAAAACTTGGGCAACGTCTTATTGGGGCTCGTGAACTGGTTGATGTCATTCTTGTGCAAAACACACTGACATATCCATCGGTTGTTGATGACCAAAAATGCATAACACCAGGTGTGATTGCTACCGCAATCTTTGATAAAGCATTCTTACAACCGGGTGAAAAAACTGAGCTGTATATCCTTCGTGACAAGCTTTATCAGGAACGGGAGTCACGTGTAACTAAACGACCAAGTCTGATTAATGAATGACAAAAAAAAGTAACTTTTCAATTTTCACTTGGGGCATTTTGTTCAGTGTCGGTCTAGGGATGGGGTTTTTTATAGGGAATTTAGCAAAGGAACGCACCGCGATAGTTCAAATTGTGCCATCGGAATATACAGTGCAAGAATCAGCGCCCCCTGGCTTTGATGATTTTAAGGTATATGACTCTGACAAATTGCTATCTGATAAGGATTTCACTCGAAAGGGTAGCTTTGATTCAAAACCGGATGAAAGTTTTGATGAAAAAAGCATCACCACACTTGATCAGAAAACCAATGAACAGGCAATAGAGTTGCCTCACATTGAACTGGATAGTGATAGTCAGTTCTATGAGCAACTCGAAAATAACGTTTTCAAAAATTTACGGGCTGAGCCTCCTTACTCTGTACCGCAGATAGATGAAAAGGTCAGGTCATTGAGGGTAAAGAGATATTTACCACCAAGTAATAAAGGTCAATATAATGAAAACTTTGAAGCTGAAGGAATTGTGGGAAGAAAATAAAGCAATTCGAATTGCTTTTTTGCTTGTCCTAGCATTAGCGGCTCTTGTGATGGTAACCATCACGCTTATGGGCGGAGATGATTCGAGCAAGAAAGCTAAAAAAATTAAGCCTGTGACTAACTTGCTTGACACTTCTTCCATCGTCAATATGGATGAAGAAGGTCAGAAAAGGTTTTTGCAAACAGTTCAGCAGGAAAACCGTAAAGATCAACAAAACATGTTGGATCAGGTAAAGCAAATGGAAAAATATAAGGCCGAAAATTCCAGTGAGCTGACTGAACTTAAAATCCAAATTAAGCAACTGAACCAACAGATCTCTGATATGCAGAATGGAAAGGGACCTGCGAGCAATCGTAGTCTTGATAACCGCGTAGGCCAGCCGGTCTATGAAAATCAGCAGCAAAATCCAGCCTATCAGCTAAACCGTAATGCAGAAGGGAATCGCAATCAGGAAATACCAGTTGCAGGAGGGATTGCGCCTCAACGCACTCAGTTGGTACGCACTATAACCAGCAACAGCATTACCACGGCCAATAACGGTGTTCTTGAAGTCACACCAATTGTTGAAAAGAACATTACTAACGCGAATCAAAAGCGGGTCGTTAAAGCTGGACCTGGAGCTGCTATCGCAGGAGATGGTACTAAGCCGGTTGATAGCAATGCTCGCCACTCAAAGCGTGCTGAAGACCAGTATTTGCCTGCTACGTCTCAACTGTATGCAGTTCTGGTGACAGGTGTTGAAGCGCCGACATCATTGTCGTCTCAAGAAGAACCTTTGGGAGTAACGTTCAGGGTTAAACGCGATGTGTTTTTACCCAATAACTACAGAATGGATCTACGTGACTGCAACCTCTTAGGTACTGCTCGTGGAGATATGGCTTCTGAACGAGTCTATATCCGCACAACTAGTCTGAGCTGTGTTAATTCTAAAGGCAAAAGCTTTGATATCAAATTGGAGGCATACGCTGTTAGTGAAATCGATGGTAAAGCCGGTATCAAAGGTACGCTTATCTCCAGAAACGGTAACGCCATTATGGGTAGTGCTTTTGCAGGTGGACTTAGTGCGCTGGCGCAGGGACTGAGCCCAAGCAAAGTTAGCCAGTTGAATATCGACCCTAACTCACAAGCACAATACCAGGGACCTAATATTGGTGCTCTTGGCGCTGTGGGTGCAAGCGGTATGGTCTCAGGAGGATTAAACAAGCTGACAGACTGGTATACCCACATGATTGATCAGCAGTGGCCAGTTGTAGAGCTTTCTCCGGGTATTAATGCGACTTTTGTCGTTCTTAGTGGTGCATCCATCCCAACCAATTTATCGGCGAAATAAACATGACTCAACCAGTTAAAGATGAAGACCAACATGACGCTGATTTTGAAAAAGTGTCAAGCGAACAGAAAAGCCTGACATTCTCACTGTCTTATTCTTTAGTCGAAAAGGCTGTTAAAATCATCATTGTCGTCGCTATCCTGGTATGTATTTCAGTGTATATTGGGAAGAGAATGAATGAAGGAGTAGGACTGTTTCATAAGAGCGTAAAAATTGCCGTTCTTAACCCTTCTGCTTTAAATGAACAGTATTTAAAAGCACACAATGGAAAAGGTGAAGGTTATCTCCCTTATATTCGCAAGTTGATGGCACTTTACCGGGCACGTGATTTCCTGGTGCTCGATATGAATTATGTCATTACACGACCATCAACAGTAAATGAAGTAGCTTACATAGATGAATCAGAAGTAGAAAGCGAACTGACTGAATATGGTATAGACCCTAAATATTTTGAGGGTAAACAGTGATTATGAGAAAGTTACTTATCAAGTTGCTCGTGTGTATAGCACTACTCAATTCAACTCATTCTGCTGCAGCTGATAAGTATGATGCAGAAGCTGCGGCGTTAACACGCGCTGCTGCTGAAAATGGTCTCGCTTTAAATCAGTCGTCAAGGGGATTAGTTAGCAAGCTTAGTCCTTACCAGCCAAAGGATGCTGTCTACTTACCGACGGGTGGGATTTTTTTATTTGAGGATCAGCGAAGTGGCCTCACCCTAGTTACCACAACGGGTCGCTACTCTTTTTCAGAAGGTAAAGTTTATGATGTTCTCAGGAAAAAACAAGTTCAATCGATATCAGATATCCGAGAAAGTTACTTTTTACCATTGAACGAAGCACCGTTCAAACCTGAGGATGCCTTTACTATCCAGTTCGGGAATCCGTCCCTCAAACGACAGGCAGTTATATTCATTTCTCTTGATTGTCAAGATTGTATTGACTTTCTGAAAAAGATGAATGAAGAAAGGGAACTTGTTCGCTTTGATATTGTTATTTTACCCAGCCCTGGCGAATCAGCTAAACGGGTAAAACAAATGTGGTGCTCTGTTAAAGCTGGTAAAATTACCAATTACGATATTCTTCAGTCGTTATTAGGAAAATCAAAAGATATAAACAACCGGCTTATTCCTCATGAAAATCTGAAAGATTGTTCAGTTGAACCTATTGTTACAGGTCTATACCTGGCATCCATTTATAACGTTCAAGGCATCCCATCTGTAGTTCGTGAAGATGGAGTGTTGGGCAATGGATTACCGACTGATTATAAAAACTGGTTAAAACTGAATTTACAACCTTTGCTTAAAAATCCCTTTAACAAATAAGGTATATAAATGAACAACATCACGAAATTTCTCATGTCTGTTGCTGCGGTGTCTTCTTTATCAGGGTGCATAGGTCAATCTGAGAGCAGCTGCCCAGGTATTGAAAAAGGTGTGCTGTGTATGGGGCCACGGGCAATTATGGAAGCAACTAACAATCATGACGATCTCAAATATTTAAAAAAGGAAGGTGATGAGGGAAAGCAGGATATTGCAGATAGCAAATATCCAACGTCGTTGACTCCGCCACCGGGCGTGCAGTACCCAAAGAAACCGGTAGTAAGTGCTGGCCCTAAACCCTTGTTCACCGGAACTTCTAAGCCGGTGAAGCCGCTGACAACAGCGAGTTATGTGTCGCAGCAGCGCGTACCAGCAGGAAAGGGACTGTATTCAGAATTTGATGGCAAGCCGGTAAACCCAACGCTGAGTTCATATCAAGAGCGTCAGTATCAGGTACAGGGTACGAGACAAGCTGTTATCGCTCCTGAGCCGCTGGCTGTGTTAAGACAAGGCAAAGTTATGCGTGTGCTTATCGCGCCTTACACAGACGATAACGACGCTTTGAACCTCCCTGGCTATGTATATGTCAATGTTAAGCCTCAAACGTGGGTGGCAGGTGATTCAGCATTAAAAAATCCGGCGCGAATTGTCCCACTGGAAATTCAGGAACGCGCTCGTGACAACATGCAGCAGCAGCAACGTAGTACTAAAGGCGTAACGGCGAATGGGGTTACCGGTAGTTCTTTCTAGCCACACGCATAAATATAGTGTTCCACGGAATGTAAGGTAACAGTATGAACAATTCACGTCTCGCAAAAGAACTTGAAAGATATAACTTAGGGCACTTCATTCCCGTGGTCGACAGAATGGTGGATGCCCCTTATTTTTTGCTGGAAGATAACGCGGTAGGTTTCTTTTTTGTCTGCAACCCTTCTCCTGGATTGTATGATAACCAACAAAACCTATTGACGGATCTGTTTAAAATGGATTTTCCTGCGGAGTCCATTATGCAAATGACACTGGCTGCTTTACCGGATGTCAACATATCATTGTCCCGTTGGTTACGTCGCAGAGGTAACAGGATGGGAGGTAGGGATAATGAAAAAGCGGATCTTCTTACCGTATACTCACTGGATTACCTGACAAAAAGTCAATATGAGCCTTTGAAAGAAGCTGATGGCATTAAGATCACGCAAGCTGATGATTTGAAGCTTAGGAATTTCGAGTTGTGGGTAACGGTTAGGATACCTATTAAAGGTTTTTCTCCTAATGAATCCGAATCCATGCGACTGGATGGCCTTTTTAAAGACCTTCTATCTAAACTAGAAGGTTTAACCTTGTCACCAATTGTTGGTAATGCTGACACATGGTTGTACAGTGTTGATAAAATATTAAACCCCGGAAAAGACTCCAGATGGAAATATGGTGGACTTGAAGCTAGTACATTAATGCCATTAAATAATCAGGTCAACATTCCAGGAAGGAAATATGAGGTGGGGGAGGATTATTTCGCGTCATTGTCTGCTGATGATGATGAGACAGCTCAACGATATTTTAAGCATTTGTCGATGACAAAATTCCCTGAATATGTCAACTTTGGTGCTGTTTACGAGTTGGTTGTTGACTGGATGACTGGAAGCAAAACCATTTTCTCTCCTTTTATTATCAACTACTGTATACAATTCCCACATCAAAAGAAAATACAGAAAGAGTATCTTCGTTATAAAGCGATAACAGATAATCAGTCAAAAATACCTATTGTTTTAAAATATCTTCCTCGCCTTGCCGATATGGACAAGGATTACTCGGCATTGACTAGAGAGTTGGAGGATAAAGCTAAACTACTACAAACTTACATGACATTTATCGTCATGGATAATACACTGGAAAAAGTGAAAATAGCTGCAAAAAGTCTAATTAACTATTACAGCGAGAAAAAAATCGTTGTGGCTGATGATAGTTATATTTGTTTTTCAGGTGTCATGTCGGCTTTACCTTTATGTAATGATCCGGCGACTTTTAGAGATATGGATCGTGGTGATGTAATGACTAATACGGGTGCGGCTCACCTAGCTCCTATCTTTGGCCCGTGGAAAGGAAACTCCACAAATCCAGTCATTCCATTTGTAACCCGCGAGGGACAGTTGGTTATGATTGATATTTTCGAAACTTCAGCCAGTTACAACGTATGCGTTGGGGCTACCTCAGGGGCAGGTAAATCATTTGCAGCAAACAACATTATTCTCAACTATCTTTGTTCTGGCGAGCATATCAATCCGCTTTATCATTTTGATGATATTAGAGATCTGCTTACGGCAGATAAATACGATCCGCCTCTGGACCTGAATGGCAAATTTAATGCGTCACCAGATGGTGCTCAGGTGTTTGTTGTTGATATCGGACGTTCATATCAAGGGCTTGCTGAGCAATTTGAGGACTCTCAATTTATTGATTTTGGAGTTGACGCTACCTTTTCTCTTAACCCTTTCGCTTTCCTAGTGAGAAAATATACAGGAGATGAATCATTGGAGGGATTAACGGGAAATTCAGGTGAAGAAAGTAAAGAATCAGACATTATTGCTCAAACAATCATGGTTCTGAATCAACTAAAACTAATGGCTTCAAGTAATGGTAACATTAGTTCTTTACAGGAAGCAGTAATGCTTCGTCTTATTGCTGAGGAATCAAATAGCCCTGAAGAGGGATATCTTCCTTCAGTTACTGGCTTCGCTAAAAAATGCATGAAGCATGAGAAACAAGAAATTAAAGATATAGGCATTCAACTTGGACCTTGGTGTGAAGGCGGCATTTACGGTAGGAGGTTTACAACATCATTGCCACCCATTAATTTTAATAGCCGCTTCATTGTACTTGAACTTGAAGAACTCAAACCTACACCACATCTTCAGTGGGTTGTGTTAATGTCGATAATCCAGGCAGCACAGCATGCTATGTTTATTAAAAAGGATGGTCGTCGTCGTTTGTTTATACTTGATGAGGCTTGGGAGTATATCGGCGAAAGTAATGGTGATGATGCTGCTGTTAACTTTTTTACTAAATTCCTTGAAGCAGCATGGCGTCGTTTCCGTAAAACAAACTGTGCAGGGATCTGTATTACACAGAGCTTCGAAGACTTCTACAAGTCGCCAATCGGTGTAGCGATAGCCAACAACTCACCATGGAAATTTATTATGAAGCAGAGCCCAGAGGCGATTGATTCAATGGAGAAAAATAAATATATTTCAGCATCAGCATCAGAATATGAACGGATGAAGATGATCAGGACTGTAAAGTATGTTTTTTCAGAGATTATGATTCGTTTTGAGAACGTGCAACAAATCGTCCGTCTTTATGTTGATCGTAAAATGGAACTTTGTTTTACTACAGACCCGTCTGACCGACGTAAAATATGGAACCTTGTTAATGACGGATATACGTATGCCGAAGCAATTGACAGGGTTTATGAAGAAGAGCTAGTACAGTTAGGCATGAAAACAAGGCAGGTTGCTTAAAGAGAAAAGGGGCATAAGCCCCTTTTTTATTGTAAAGTAACAGGTTGTGACATGACTGGACGCAAATCCACAACAACTTTATCCCGTACTTCATCAATATTTACACTTAAGGGATATTCACCAGGAAGAGCGCTAGTGACCACAACGGGTGGACTATTAGTAAAAGCTCTCTCTGCGGTTGGTGCTGGTTTGTATATCATGAGGGCAACATTTCGGTAGTCTTTGTAAAGGATACCAAATGTTTTTCCTTCCTGTGTATCTGGTATATCCACTTTAATTGGTGTCAAACCCATTCTTTCCTTTGTGATCACATTAATGACTACAGCTCCTTGGGGATTTGAGTCAATCGTATAGGTAAAGGCCCATGATGCACTTGTTGTCAGAACAATAGCGAATCCAGCTAAGCAAACTTTTTTAATTCCACGAGCTATAAATAACATCATTAAATTCCTCTTTTTCTTTAGCAGAAGTAAGCTTAAACTGCATCATCACTTCAATAGGGACAGTTGTATCCTTCTTATCCTTGGACAAACCATTGAATGTATTGTTAATGAAAATCAACTTTATATCATCTGTATAGCACAGACCTAATAATGCTACATTAGGAACCATATATGTACTGACTGCAGCGGGAGGAATGAGCAACTCCCCCTGAGACTCATATCCGCAACGATTCCCGTATAAGGAAAGTTTATCTACAGTCATAAACTCATTATAACCATTGTCAATTATTATATATACGTCGATACCTGCATTGACTACGCGAACAGAATATTCCCCTGTAACCTTCCCTGGCATTTCAACTGTTTTAACAGGGCTAAAGTTAATCGCGGGTAGCGTTTTATGCCATCCTGGGGGGTGCTGACAAGCTGTTAGTAAAATTATTACAAGGAACATCAGACTATTTTTCAACATGAGTTTCTCCGCTAATGTTCATTATTATTTTTTCATGTGGATAGGCAACAAGATTTTTAGTGTAATATTGTGAACCCGCAAGCATATTATTTCGGGTAATTATTAAAGCCTCCTTATCAAAGCTCACAGAAGTAAATTTGTCGACCTGTACTTCATAAAAACCTTTCTTCAGTTTATTTATATTACCAAAGCCTGATAGCTTAACAACCTTGTCATCATGTGACATTCTTTTTTGATTTGGTGAAACTTTATATTCAATTAGCTTTGTCTCTTTCGCAGCACTAATTGCTTTACCGGGTAAAACAGTAAGTACATTTGGTTTCTTTTTCCCTGTAATGTAGACTATTGGAATGAAATCGTAGAGTTTTTCAGCTTCTTTAATTTTTAGTATGACGTTACTCCCAGGTTCTACCCAAATCATGCCATCATCTTCTGAGAGAAGCGTACTGTGTCCATTTTTTATGATGACAGAGTATTTAATTTCCGGTAAGGAGAGGATTAATGGGAATGATCTTGTGTGATTGCTAATTCGAATAAATTTTGTGTTGTCAATTTTGTTTTTAAAATAACTTGTTTGGACAACAATGTTTTTCATTTTCTGGTCAACCATAACATCAGAACTTAGCTGGAGCTGAGAGCCTGCCATTACGTAGCTTGCGTTTGGTAACAATAAGATAACACAAGCTAAATTCTTAAAACTCATAGCAACTCCCATATTCACTTTCAGTGATGTCAAGAAATCTTATTTTGAAATCAAGTGGTGCATTTGAGAGTCCATCCCAGTTGTTAGGGAACAGACACAAGGTTGATTTAGCTAGTTCAGTTTGCCCTGAGAGAATTCGTTTTAATTGATCAGGTTGATGCACTCCTAATACTACAAGCGATATATCATCTATTGTCTTTCCTGATTCTAGAAAATACCTAGTTCTGGTTATATTACTCGCCATAATGCGTAAGTTTTGGTTATCCAACTTGTTCAAGGTTGCCATGAGAGTGTTCCAGTCACCACCATCGTGGGGGATATCTGACGAACCAATTATGTATGTTCCTAGTTTTGTTTTGAGATTTATTACCAGTGGGTAATCGATTTTATAAATATCACGTTCAAGCAAAATCTGGTCGTAAGAGTCATGCCAGCTTCCACCTAAACTTCTCCAGTGTTTACGAGTATGTGTATCCGGAAAGTACCTGAAGGTTTTAAGGTACTTTTGAGTAATAGCATCAGTCATAAGTAATTCATGAAAACCTACCACAGTGAAAAAATGAACTTTCCTGTCACCAAATTTTTTGTAAACCACTGCCTCAAGCAGCTGACAGGGGGAAGGGCCCCAGTCAAACAAATTACCAGTAGTTATAACAACCACTTCATCACCGGACTGGGTCAGTTTTGAAAGGCCCTTGAGTAACAGTTCAAAATGTCCATAAAGGTCACTGACGATAAGAATTCGTCCTGAAAAATCAGTAAGGTCAATACTTAGATTTGAAAGAATAGTCATTTATCACCTCTGTGTGATCATACATTTATGAGGGATGTGATGACGTCGCCAGAGAGGAAAAAAGCTATTTTTACAATATTTTTTTTCAGTACATTGTTAGATTTATGTAAAAGTGACTTTTTAATAGTTGATGAGAATCATTCCCATGTAGGCATGTAACACACGTGGTTTAAATGCAACCAAAGGTCTGACCTCCAGCGCGGGCTCACTCATTCTTTACAAAGTTAAAGAATTGCCTCAGTGCCACATTCGTAAGCGCAGATCCAGTGAAAAGGCATGTTATCAAACACTTGGCGTTTCGTTATAACTTATTGTTTTAAATGGTGATACTGCAATGTAAAAGCAAGGCATACTCTGATTGCTAAAGTTAAAGATCCTGTTACCAAATCACAATCCAGATTCTTATTCGAGCTAAATTGTGTGCATTCTGATAAAAGTAACTTTTGGCGCGTTGTAATGTGTTCCTTTCGATTGATGATCTAGTTCAACAAGTGAATAATACGAGCCCTTAGAATTATGAGCGGTGCAGATATCGGTAGCTTACATGTTAAGCTAAGATTAGATAAACCTACAGGTTCAGAGCGAAAGTTAACTTTTTCTCACTCTGGCTGAGGTAGGAATACTTTGTTTTTGGTATGATTTTTAGCGACACACTATCCATCAAAGCACATGAGTAACTACAGATGACAGATGGCATGATTTACCATGGGGTACGAAAGCAGGAACTTCTCAAGATTATTGAGCGCTCTGGCTTAAACTTCGAAGAAGCAACCAGTAATTTTGGGTTTGCTGACAACACCCGCAATCCACTTTCTTTGATCCTGGATGGGTATTTTATTCAGATAATTCCTATGGCCCGAGAGGAACACAATTGGGAAATAGCTCCAGTAGATACTGTTATCTTATCCATTATTATACCCCCTTCGCTTGATGAAGACCCAGATGAAAACACGATGACAATAATGTCGGATTGTGGAATAGCTGAGTTTGAACTTGAAGATGCAGGCATCAGAATTAACAGAATGATAACATTTGTAGGTGGTGCTACAGCAGAAAATTTCCTACATCAACTTAGAATTCTTTACATTACTGCATGCCAGACCCAAGGGGGATTTGATGACGATGAAGATAGTGAGTATTAAAAAAGTTAGTTTCTTCATAGTTCCACTTATTACCCTGCTAGGTATTTATTCTCTAACTATGAATAAACCAAGCCTGTCGAGCTTTAAGCAAAACTCGGTTCATGCCGCAAGTCTGGCGGGCGCTGAAACCAGTATGAATTTTAAGATCGTTGATGAAAAAACAATAATGATAAACAACATTCCTTCTATTGTTAAAAAGGAGTACATTAAAAGTCTTAGCTCTACAGAGGTTCCACCTGGTGCTCCATCGGGAGACTATCTAATGCTAGAGACCAGTGCTTATATTTTTGCGATGAAGCAATCTGGAGGGAATACCTACATTGGTCTGGTGAAGGATTTAATCAACGAAGGTGAAGGACATATTTGGTGGAAAATATAAATAATGATGTTCCACAGCATCAACCTTACCGAAATGAAAAGGTATTTAATTCCGGCAAGACTGCACTTGAGCTCAATTATTCTGAGACAAATGGCAGTGTGAATCTTATCCTTGCTGGGCCTTTAGCATCTAAGCCGGGCGCGTTTGACTGGACTGGGCAAAAGGCCTTTTCAACAAAGCTGAGTGATGATGAAGTGATCGCTTTGTGTATGGCGTTTCTTCGCCTTACTCGTGAGGCTGTTCTGAAAGATAAAAAAACAAAGCACCATAATAAGCAAGTCTACAAAAACGTAAAAGTTACTTTTGATGGTAAATCCACAGCAATGTTGGAGGGGGGCGTTGTAGCTATCAACAAAGACGAGCGAGACATTAACTTTATACATAAAATTAGTATTGATCCTGCCGCCTGCCTTCGCTTAGGTCTTTTCCTCTTATCCGTCATACTGGCCCGAAATCCAGGGGTTCCATCTGACGCGGTTCTAACGTGCATGCGTCTTAATGCAAATGCTCAACTACAAAAGTAACTTTTCTGTCCAGCCATTCCCGTTTTACGGGAATTTCAATGAAGATACTTCCCTTAATGGGAAAAATACGCTCTGTTCATAGGATACATTAGATGTAACTATGGCATAACTACGATCAGAGCGTTCCATGACTAAAATTAATAAAATCTCTTTCCTGATGTTCTGTTCTGTGTTCAGTGCTTTTTCAAACGCAGAATCGATAATGGTTTCCGGTACCCTGGAAACGTCATTACCAGATGTCAAATTTTCTACCAGTTCACAAGTAAATACGGCCTTCGTGAAAGAAAGTACGGTTACAGCTATTCCGGTATCTGAGGGATGCGAGGTGTCCTCTGATCCTAATGTCAAAAGTACGGCTGGTAGCCTGAAATGTGTGTTTGAATGGTTACCTAATAATTCCGGTATGCCGATTGCTAATGGGTTCTCACTGAAGGGCATCCCTGCGATCGCTGGGGATATCAAACTTCCATGGCAAATCGTTTACTACTCGGGCTCAGAACGTGAAAAAGTCATAGTCAAGGAAGGGGAGTACAACTTCAAGACTGTTGCGCCTGTAGCTCCTGTGATTACTTCTATAAAAGGTTCAATGAGCAACGGTTCTTCCGGTTCAACACTGACGTCATACATTAAAAACGAGACACTCTCAAATATTGATATAACCGTTGAACCCCGAGACTACGATATGGTCGCGTCTGTCGGTTCTGGGACATCCTGCGCCATTGCTGCAGGAGCCTCAAAATGTTCTATAACGACCGGAAGCGTAGGCATCAGTGATGGGAGTTCCGATTTCGGAAGCAGGGATGTAGGCGTAACCTTAAACTCGTTCAATAATTACTTCTCCCCACCAGTAACCTCTAAGGTGAGATTAAGCTGGGATTACCGCGCTCCAGCGATAGACAATACCTTCTGGAACGTCTCTAAAGAAGCTCGGTCATTCAAGATCGGAGATAAAGATATCTACGTTGCTCCGCAGACGATCGCTGTAGCTGTCTCGGTTCCTGCCCGGTCAGATACCAATGACTGGTGGAAACCTGCTGCAATGTCGCTCACACTTGCTCCTGATGGTAGCTTCTCTCCAATGACAAAAGTTACTTTAGATGATGGTACGGAGCTTAATTTTAACAAAATTTGGTCAACTCCGTCCCGTCGAACTCTTCAACCTGTCGCCGGATATCAGGAAGTTGCGGGTAAATTTGTTTATTTTTTTGATATAAGCGATCTGGCCAGCGCTTCTTACGTTGCAACATATTCTGTGTCTAATACAGCGGGCAATGATTCCAGTTATACCGAACCGGAATCTAAACTTATACTGTCTGATGAACCATCTGTTTCCGTTTTCAAGGACGGCTCAGAGCTTGTTAAGCGGGACCAGGTGTACTTCCTGAATGAGATCGTTATTGCTGCATTCCAGGGCGAAGAGGGTGTTGCCGACATCAAGAGCGTTGTCATTGATAACGTCATGGCTTCATACACTCCCACAAACGTCAAAGGGATCTACCGGTTAAAGCCGATGCCGTCACTCGAAACAAACAAAGTCCATACTTTGACGGTTGTTGCTGAGAATGTTAACGGTATATCCAAAACCTATTCAATCGATTTTACCTATATGCCGATGACTTTCACTCTGAAGTCCATCGAATCAGCGTCTACGATTTACGGTTACGTCCGTCCTTACACTTCGCTGGTTACTCAGCAATCAGGGAATACCTGTAAGATTTTCTCTACTGAAGAAGACGCTCAGGCGTTTCTTAGCCAGTTCGGAACTGCGGTTTATGGAACGGCCTGTTATGTTCAGTGGAACAACGTTCCATCTGGTCTCGAATTTTACTCGAAGTCTAAAGTTCCTGGCCTGACGGGTTACTTCTCTAAAGTTGGCGATAACGTCTTTGACTACAACGTCTATGTGATTAATACAAAAGGCTCTAAAGCCATTGCCACTCATAACCGTAAAACCGTTAAAGCCGTTGAACCGTTTGCACCTGAAATTTCATACAAGATGAGTAAAACGGTAGAGACTCTTGGTAAGGATACAGCACTGGTTTATATCACTGGTGGGGACGCAGCTAAGGTGCTTGCAAAATCAGTACCGGCTAACGTTGTCCTTACAACTAAGGTTGAAGGCCAGGACGCTGAAACTAAAACCTACAAGAATAAATCAGGTGGTGATACGCCGGTAACTTATTCTGAGCGTATAAAAGTACCTGCAGCGCCATTGTGGACGCAAACGAATGTAAACATCGAAGCTTCCTACGAAAATGAAGCCAGTATAAAGTCATCCAGTGTGCTCAAAGTTTATACTGTTCCAAACTTCAGTATTCGTGCCTATATGAAAGTTGCAGAGCGTAAATCAGCAACGAGTTTGAAAGTACCGGTATCGGTAAACATCGGCCAATGGAATAACAGCTGTAACTGTACATTGTACGATGCCTCCACAATGGGGCAGTGGGATGTGGTGGTTTACAAAGTTACCTCTAAATGGGTTACGGATGAAGAAACCGGTAAAGATGTTTCGGTAACTGAGCGAACTCCTCTGACCGGTGATCTGCCCGTTAACTCTGAGGGGATTGCGACCGGTGAGCTCAACATGGACGATCTGACTCTGGGTAGTCACCGCATCATCGCAGTAGCTACGGTACGCAGTCCGTTTAAAGATTTTGTACTCAAACGTGAGACATCAACAACAAGTATCAGGGTGTATAAAGGGGCCAACCTCGAAGGTGGGCTGTCTAAATCGCTTATTGTAGGCCGAGTTCCTCTGTCAGCAATGGTCTCATTCAGAACGAAAAGTACCGATGATTATGATTCCCTGAGTCCGACTGAATGGCAGATGTCCAGTAACAATGGATCAACCTGGAATACGCTTGAAGATATGACCGGACTTCGAAGCGTAAGCATCAAACAAAAAGAAGTAGGTAAGTGGCTTTACCGCGCCAAACTGACCAACAAATACACAGGTAAGGTCTCATATACCGATAATCTCACGGTGGTTGCTTACCGGGAACCTAAACCTGTTATCTCGGTTGGAAAGGTTCTTGAGGGGCACAGCATCCCGGTGACACTGACTGATAACAATGAAGATGTACAAGGTAGTGCAGTTGAAGTCCAGTGGTCAGAGGATGGAGAGGAATGGACTGAGGGGGGGGTTAAATACATGATTACGTCCTCGGAGGTGCCCAAGTATATCTTTGCAAAAGTACGGTATACCGAAACCGACGAAATGGCCGGGAAATCGGCATGGAAAGAAACTCGTGCTCGTGTCACTGTCATTAAGCATAAGAAATTGTCGGTTAAGGTTGAGGGGAACTCGCAGGTAGAGGTAGGTAAAAAAGTTACTTTGCAGGGTACCTACACGAACCCTAATATCGAGTACTCATCTGATGCTAAAGTTGTCCAGGAGTGGGTGCTCCCTGATGGAAGCGTAAAACAGGGGGGGGTGCTTGATACCGTCCTGACCGAAGACATGTTAGATGAACGTGGGTATGCAACGTTTACGTATCAGGCCTACATGCCGGAGGCAAAAGACAGAACCATAGCAAAACGGAAAATCAGCGTAAAATCTTGGGTATACAAATTCCCGGAGCCACGCCTGAATACAAAACTGAAATACACCATGATACCTTCGGAACTCACCGTATCAGTCTCTGGTGTGGATGTTTCTTATCCTGGAGTTGTGTTCACCCAGGACTGGCAATACGACAAAAATATGATGACGCTGTCCAGCGACAATAACGGGACGAAAGTGTTCCAGGTAACAAAATCGGGTACACATACGTTGACGTATGTCCTGAAGGATAACAGGAACAATGAAGCCCGGGTTGATTACACTTTTATCGTGAACGAACAGAGTCCGATGGAAATTAGCGTTACTCCCAAATACTCTAACAAGTTCATGAGGGCCCCGCTGGACCTGTCCTTGAGGTCCAGTGTTAAGCTGGCCCACTCGGCAGACTCAATTGACAATGTGACGTTTAAGCTGAATGGTAAGCCTGTCGATGGTGGCAAAAATTACTGGTCACAGACGTTTGAGAACATCATGGAAGGTAGTTATAAACTGGAAATGGACGTTGTCAGTACGCAGGGTCAGAGAGGGGTTGTTGTGGTTGATTTTGACGTGATACCGAACACGCCTCCTACATGTAACCTGACATACACTGAAACGCAACTGAGCTGGGCATTTACTGCAAAATGCAGTGATCCTGACGGCAAGATTTCCAGTTATGTTTGGAAGGTGAATGATCAGGTTCGTGGTGTGTTCGGAAGTACTGCAACACTGTCCAAAGCTCAAAATAAGGGTAAGCTGGTGGTGTCTATAACTGCTTACGATGACAGCGGTGATTCAGCGACAAGTTTCATTACGTTGAATAACTGACATAAGTCATTCTCTTGAGTAGCCCCTGAGTCAGGGGCTATTTTTTTTGGTAAATGATTAAAATCATCTTGTTATTCAGCAAATGGCCTCTTCCTTTCGGGCATAATATCCTGAAATAATCATTCAGGACCCATCTCATGTTGATGTCCCTTAGATATCTTTCTCCGCACAGAAGAGGTGTTTTACGAGTTGATAAATCACTGATTCTGCACCTGGTGATCATCTCGGTATTAATGCATCTGTTCTTTTCCCGCTTCACTCTGGGGCATGGACTCCTGCATGGCTGTATTCCAGCTGATTATTACATGGTGGATAAATATGATAAGGGCTATGAAATTGGGGATATGATTAACTTCACCATGGACAGAGATGTTCGATTCATTAAACCTGGGGAGAAGGTAATAAAAATCGTTGCTGGTAAGGGTGGGGACAAAATCCAGATTACAGAAACATACGTTAAAAACGGCGACCGTATTTTCCGGGTTGACGGAAGGCGTATTGCCAAAAAATACCATATTGAACCGCAAATTCTGAACCGTGAAATCACGGTTCCAGCTGGACACATTTTCGTAGTTGGCCAGACCGATTACTCATGGGATTCCCGTTTTTGGGGAACAATACCAGAAACGACAATCACAGGAAAAGCATATGCCATCTTCTGAATGTATTAAAAAGTTACTTTTTAGCTGCCTGTTAGCTACATCTCTGTCATATGCCGATGACTCTATTGATCATGCAAAGACTCAAAGCATAGAGTCGATTGTCGGCACACCCCGGTACAATCCCAGCTCTGTCTCCGACAGTGTGCGTGCGGTGATAGAACACACAGGTAAGCTGCGTGAAGCGGAAGCGATGAGTGATATTGCGCAGGACATAAAAAAGAATCAGTCTACAGAGGCCTTCTCTGAAGAGGCAGACACAATTAACAAGTCAAAAAACGAGTCAATGCGAACCCAGTCTTCCAACGTTGAAAAAATGTTTGGGAAGTCGGGGATTACTGCACAGGACTTCGAACGTAAATTAGATAACAACAAAAATGAAGAACTATCGACTGATAATGGCTTGACAATATTTGCATCATTCAGCATGCCAGACTATGTATTGATAGACCTGATTAAAACAGCATCGGAAAACAATGCGCGCGTGGTGTTCAGGGGGCTTAAGGAAGGTGTAGAAAACCTTATTCAGATGCAGGTAGTGCTGCGTGATTATATATCTAAAGCAAAAATAAAAAAAGAACCTTTAGTCACCCTTGATCCGGAAAGTTTTACCCAGTATAGCGTAAAAGAAGTTCCAACGATGGTGTACAGAAAAGATGATAAAACCTACAAGATTAGTGGGTCGATTAACATTAAGTATTTCATGAAACAGATCGAGGAAAACCCAGAAAAAACAACCTTCCCGGTTTCAGCCCAAACATTCCCTATAAAAGAGAAAAGTATTGTACAGGAACTTGAGGAGAGAAGTAATAAATATGACTGGGAGGCGGCCAAAAAGAACGCAATAAAATCAACTTGGCAAAATCAGTGGATGGCGTCCCTTCCCGTATCTGACGAGAATAAAATCTGGTATATCGACCCAACAATTCAGGTAAACCAAGATATTAGAGATAACCAAGGTAACCTCATTGCTGCCGCAGGGCAGAAGGGAAATCCTCTTGCTCAATTTCCACAGAAACTGACAATGATCGTTTTTGACCCAATGAATTCTGAGCAGCTGACATGGGCCAAAATACAGTTTCGTCACCGTTTCGGCGAAGGAAAAGTTATGCCCATTTTTACGCGAATCAAACGTGATGATGGCTGGAAGCATTTAGAGGAGTTGCGCGGCCAGTTCTATGGGCAGATGTACAAGATCAACCCTGAAATCATTAGCCGGTTCCTGATTAAGTCCACCCCTACAATCATATCGGTTGAAGGAACCTACTTCAAAGTACAGCAGTTTGCTCAGGCAGATGTACGCGAGTATACGCGTATAAATCAGCAATCAGAAAAAGAGGCGGCTCAATGATACGAAAGTTACTTTTGTCAGCATTCACTGCTGTCATGCTCAGCCTGGCTTTACCAGGAATGGCGATTGGGGCTGAGACGGGTAGCGGAATCTGTCAATCGGCCGGTGTTTGGAAAGGTTTGATTAAAAACATCTGTTGGAGCTGTATTTTTCCAATGCGCATTATGGGAGTAGGCTCCTCACCAGAAGGGGCTGCACCGTCACAACCCGTATGTTATTGCACAGATCAAAATGGGGTCCCAGAGGTAGGATGGCAACTGTCGTTTTTCCAACCAGTAAAAATAGTAGAGGTTGTACAGTCACCATGGTGTTCGCCATTCCTTGAAGGGGTTAGTCTTCAGTCTTCAAGCTTCGATATGGGGAAAGGAGCAACTAACAGGCCCAAAGGGGGTAATGAGGCAGGGTTTTATGATGTTCACTTATGGGAGTTTCCGATCCTAGTGATGCTTAAGCTCCTCATTATGGGGGATTGTACCGCTGAGCCTTATATTGACCCGTCTCTTACCTACATTAGCGAAGTTGATCCGCTCTGGGAAAATGACCTGCTTACACTCGTATTAAATCCTGAGGCAGTTGTTTTCGCAAATCCTATTGCTTCAATGTGGTGCGCAGCTGACTGTGTGAAGGTTACAGCTGGGGCTGACAATCTGAGTGCCCACTTTTGTGCAGGTTGTGATGGTAACCTCTATCCGCTAACCGGCCATGTTTTTGCGAATGACGATTCAGTCCGGGTTTCCTCATTATTAACTCAACGAATGATTACCAAGTTGCACAGGCAAGGAATGTTGATGAAAACCATGGGCCAGGACGCTATGTGCGAACGCAGGTTCAGTTATTTCATGCCTAGATCACAGTACAGGCTATCGATGCTGTATCCCGTACCGGAAGCAGAAGGACCGGAATGTTGTCATAGACTTGGTGATTCTGTTCATGACTGGTCGACACGGAAGGGCGGACGAAAACGTATAGGTGTAAATAACTATGTATACATGCTTTGGCGTTATAACGATTGCTGCGTAAGGTGGCTTGGTTAAGGGGTCAAGATGATATTTAAAAGGGCTGTTTCCTTAGCCGTAGCTGTGTCAATCGTAACTAATACGCTCAGTTGGGCGTATTATGTCACGCTTCTCAATATTGTGATGGCACCGAAAGTATATGCGGCAAACGAAATTTATGAACAACTGGAAAACAATTTTGATCTTGCTAATCCTGCAGCGAACAGAACTTCAACAGTAACTACAGAGGACATTTTAGAAAAATATAAGAATAGTGAAAATCCTTCTTATACCGACAAAATAAATGGTTTTGATAGTACTAACAGTTCGTCAATGGACCTGAAGAAATATGGTGGAAAAACATTCACAAATGATGATGTTTTGAATTATGCCAAAACTGATGGTTCGGACATCGCTGGTACGGTAATGCTACCCAACATGAACGGTAATAATATAAACATAAAAGGTTCAGAAAACGGTGGAAAGTTACTTTCACGTAACCAGGATGGAAGTATATCTATAAGTAACAACCCCAATCCTGGAGGCGCGATCACTAGTACCAATACAGCTGAAATGTATAGTTCAGAGCAAAATAATGCTGATGTTCAGTTTAATGCTGGTGATAGTTATGGTGACGAGAAAGGATTCATTAACGATATAAAAACTCGTAAGAGTCAATTATTCACTGCTAATAGTTATGATGGGCAAGCATATCGTTCGCTGGTGGCTGCAACAAAATCCAATCCAGCCCCTAATATTTCGCCAAATGACCCAATGTTTACAAGTGGCAGAAATGAAATAGCAAACGCAGCGGCTGGTACGGGTCAATGGTTGCAAAACTGTTCAACACAGACCACAACTACAACAAAAGAAAAACATATTCCTGATTATAAGGAATATTACTGTAACGCACCTAAAAAAGATAATTATGGTAGTTGCACTATTACACGTGACTTCAGTGTACCAGTTTACATCTCTGGTGGTAATGGTGACCTAAGCGTATGTGGCGATAACTGTATACGTATCTGGTTCGGAAAGCGTGGTAATGACTACTGGTCTGGTGGTGTTTATGACAATAGCATGACGCTTCATTTCCACCAGGACGCTATCTTAAAATCAGCAAGCATAGTAAATGCTGAGTGGGATGACCACATGCAAGTTAATCTTGATGGCAAGCAGATTTTTGCTCATATCGATGGTGAATATCGCGAACCTGGTTATGGCCCACCACGTAATGGCATGGAGAGAAATAAATCGAATAAATTAAAGGAACCTATTGATATAACGCGCCAAGTTTCAGAATCCGTGTACAAAGAAAGTGACCACGAAGTTGAAATGTCATCTACTGTATGGGTCGGGGGTAACGGTGAAGGGTACTTTGAAGTAGAACTAATTTTTGAAAATATCAAACTTGAAGATAAACATATACAGGACCCACCTGGCTGCTACGATGTTGTTAAACAAACAGGTTCATTTTGCAGGTTTGATCGTTTTACCGATCTTGATGTAGGCACTAAACGTTTACCACAATCGATATTGCAATATGCATCACCTTTATATGAAGGAGACCAAGGTAACTTAACCTGGAAAACTAATCTAGAAGGATATTTTTGCGATCCGTTAGGGAAAGAAAAATTATGTCAGTATGATGCATCAGGAAATATTCTTAAAGATGAGAATGGCAATGAGGCTTGTTACAATTATGACCAGATAAAGAATATGCCTGATGCATGTTCAAAATACTCTACAAACTCTGCATGCACTATGTCCAGTCAAACATGCGCTGAGGGATGGTTCGATTCTGCTACTAATCAATGTTACATGTACGAACAAAAGTGGACCTGTGATGAAGGAATAACAAGGACTGTGACAGTAACAAACGAAGCAAACACCTGCGTAGGCATGATCCCATGTTCAGGAGGTACTTGTAATACCGGTGCGAATGAACAAAACAGTGATTTCGGTAAGGTCGCAGCCTATAGCAGCATGGTTCAGAACATGCAGGGCGATGCTATGTGTAGTGACCCTAACGACCCCAATAGTTGCATTGTCTTCTCCGGAGAGAAGCAATGGTGTGGCCGTTCTGTAGGCTTTGTAAACGGGTTGGCAAAAACAGATTGCTGCGAAGCTCCTAAAGGTGCAGCCGGAAAACTAGAGGCAATTATCTTAGCCGGGACAATGCTCAGAAACACAAACTGGGAAAAAATATCAGCAAAGCTGACAACCTGGACTGGTGGTGAGTCAGGTACGTGGGCATCGATGACGAACTCTGTCGGACAATGGACCTCCGGTGTATCTTCAAGCGTGGGCCAAATGTGGCAACGCGTGACTGAACCACTAACTTCTGCTTATGAATCAATAGCAGGAAACGTCTCGAGACTTATTGGCTCTTCAACAGTTGAAGGGGGAGGTTCAGCTGTTACAACAGAGCTCACCAAAGATGGGTTACAGACCGGCGGTCTCGCTGCAATAAAACAGCAGTTGATGAATAAAGCTTACGATATGTTGCCCGATGCAATCAGGGACTTTGTGTTTGATAAGACGGCCACCACACAACTTGGACAGGCAGTTTTCTCAAGTGCTGTTCAGAATTTTATGTTAGCTTTAAACATAGTTGGTTGGATATATACTGCTTATCAAATCACAAAAATGCTTCTCGAAATGCTTCTGGCTTGTGACCAAAAAGAGATGGAAGCGTCAATTCACAAAAACCAAGGGGCATGTTTTGTTATTGATACAGATCGTTGCGTTAAATATCTCAACGTTGGCTTCACTAAGAAGTGCATTAAAAAAGCAACCGACATGTGCTGTTATAACTCTTTATTATCAAGGGTAATAATGCAGCAGGCATATCCGCAATTGGGAATTAATCCTGTAGAAAGTGGTTGTGTGGGATTAACTATCTCACAGGTCCAGCAACTTGACTGGGATAAAATAGATATGACTGAGTATATTGAATCAGCAGTTGTCGCGGGGGAAGTCCCGGATGAATACGCAGCATTCACAGAGAGTTCTGTAGCTAATATGGGTCCATATAAAAATAACGAGGCGCAATTGTCCTCGGAGCGAACACTGGAGTCGATGGGGGGTAGTATCAATATGACCAAAGCGAGAGAAGAGAATGTGCAGGCAATTAATGGCAACAATGTAGATTGTTCATACCTTCCGAGACCAAGTGTATGTGAGGTAGGCTCTGTCTACGTTGATCCTGTAACTGGTAATTCAATTAATTAAAAGTAGGAGGCCGGAGACCCGGCCTTTCCGTTCACTGACAAATCCGGATTATATTTCTTTCTTATGAGGAAATCCTTTCTTTCCAAGATCACCTTTAATAAAATAATATTCAAGATTATTAATTGTCACACTAGGAAATCCAGGTGCTGTTTTCTTTGATTGAGGCTGTAGAATAAAACCTGGAAAGTTATTAGTCATAAATGTAGCATTCTTACTAAAAATATTAGTATATCGAATTATCGAGTAATTACCTTTTGGCAACGAAAGCTGAGCTAATTCATCACCAGTTGCTGGCCGGATAACCTGGTATTTGAAGAACTCACTTCCTACATCCCCTGAGTTTTCTACCTTTGATTTAAGTTCGCAACTATCCCAAGGTCCCATTGAAGATTTTGAGATTGTGCATGCGTTCAAGGCGTTTATTTGACCCTCATAAGTTGCACCTAAAATTTTAGGTTGTTCCTTTATTGACTCGATAACAATTCTGGCCCCTTCTTTTATAAGTGATGGGTCGTCATAAGGAAGATTGCGAGGATTTGAAATGAAAACCACACTCTGTGGAACCATGAGAAATTCAGCATCAGCCTCGCTGTAGAGTGATGCCGTAAACATCCCAATTCCAGCTTTAAGCCCGCCTGTTATTACACCGGTAGCAGTGTTCAGAAGCATTTTTGAAGCAAGACCTTCATCAACTCCCCCTCCTGCATTCTCTGCTTCATCTACATTTACTGGTACACCTGCAAGTGCGTATGCGTTCGTTGCCACCGATTTTTGAGGATCTGCATGCCAGTAAACACCGTGTTCTTTTGTGAACATACGGTTATCTGGGCTCTGTGGTTGAGTGGCGCATCCGGCCAGAAGAGTGCATGTGAGGATAGCTAATAATGTTTTTTTCATTGAAATGCCCCAGTGGTTGTTTCCATCATTATTTCATAAAATTATGCACGTGCAAGATACTATTTTTCGGTTGGACATCTGAGTAACCAAACTCAAAAACAGGCGTTAAAGTTGAAAATATACCTGTCCAAAAAAAATCAACTTTTTCGATTTTCCCTACCCTTATTTGGAAGAAATAAAATTCAACTATGTGAAAATATATAGATTGCACCAATGGGCTGAAAAGATGATAAGACATAGAAAGATACTCAGCGTTGTTAATTGTTTGTATGGCGAGAAAAAAGTGAACCTTCTACCAGGAGGCATAAGTGCTTTACACCATGCCTCGAAACCTTCGAGGAGAAACTACCAAAAAGTAACTTTTTTAGAAGAGTTACTTTTCCCAGTAGTACTGTCAGGAGTCGATTTAATGCAACTTTCAAACTCAACATGAGACGTCGTTTTCGGCATAGATTCAACGTATCTAATAGAGGTCAGCTACCCTCAATACAGTGTAGGGGGGTAAATGAGCAACTTTACTATATATACCATTAGTGATATCGATTTTGTTTATACGGCTTTTACGGGATCGCGCTGATTATTTCCACTCACGGATCCAATGAATGGCTCAGATTTGCTGAATATGCAGCAGCAATTGGACTTTTTTATAAATCCCTGCGGTGGGTCCTTGCCCCCACAAAAAACGAAGTCCCGATCTTCTGCTGGATAATGGGGTTGCTGTTCTATTCAATTCCCGTCATTAAAGCCGATGTCACTCTGGAATCGGTTAAAACAGGGGAGGTCAGGAACATAGACAATGTACCGTTATTTATCGCGTCAACCGGTTAACTGACAACCGGATTACTTCACGGGCTAATTACGGACTGGCGAGCAGCGTTTGACCCGCTTACGCCGGTGGGGCAGGTCGCTGACACGCTCGATGACAGCCTGACGCTGGGGCCAATGACAAAAATGGTCAAATATATGGAGTGGGGCGGGGAATCCAGTGGGTTCTGTCAGGCTTTCCCGAATACGATGAGCGGGAGTGAAAAACCTGTCGCCTTTGATGTCTGCAGAATCATCCAGTCTATTGCACGCGATTGTATTAAAACGACCCAGGACTCAGAGGTTCAGACCCCACTAAGAGGGGTGGCGTTAAATGAAATCTATGTCACTGATCTTGGTTCAATAGAAACGGTGATGGATTCAATGACGACAAACAGCCTGAAGACGGCCAGCGTCCACATGGTGACATCCACCGGACTGCAGTATGCATCCTGTTCCGACGCCTGGGCGTATCTATCATGAAACGTATAGGGCAGATGAATCAGTTTGTTGAATCGGCTAAAGAAGAGTCAGGACAAAAAAGTGACTTTCTGCAAGGTGTGGCGTCTTCGCTTTTTGGAAGCGCTGGTCAGGCTCACGATATCACCACAGGGGCTTTTGTCCTCAACCAAATAGATAAAGGTGTGCTGCAGTATCGCAAGTCGTTGGGTATCGCCGCAGATTACCAACTCTTCGAAGCGAGCATGAAACGAACCAACGCCATGGTCAGTCAAGGGCAACTCTGGCTGAACATCTCAGGCGCTGCAATCAGTTTTCTCGAGATGTTCAGTTATATGGTTGCGCCCTTTGCTCTGATTGCGATCCTCTTCCTGGGAGGTGAAGGCATAACTTCAGCTGCAAAATACCTTCAACTGATAGTCTTCGTTAACATGTGGCCGATAACAGCGGTCATGGTCAATGCATACGTAAAAATGGTATTAAATCAGCAGTTTGACACATGGTCATCGCTGGGTGTACAGACCACTATGAACTGGGCGAATATGGGAAGTATTCAGGAGACGTACGGGAGCTACCTGTCCGTAGCTTCAGCGCTGTATTGCATGGTGCCGATGCTGACACTGTTCCTGTTGACCACCAGCATCCACCCGATGATGGGAGCGTTGAAAAATGTCACGCCGGATGCTCCTGCCAATACTGGCCATGTCACACCAGAAGTGTGGTCGGCGGGTAATGCGGGTAAACAGTCCTTTGGTGACCAGACACACACCGCAGCCACTTCAACCGGTGCCGGTATGTCATCAGGCGGGCTTCTGAATGCAGCCGTTCGTAGTTCTATGCCCTCTCTGTCACTTGGCAATAACTTGCAGGATACTGTTTCTGCAGCAGGTAGGAATGATATTGGCACGACGCGTCAGTCAACGCGAATGACGAGTCAAGGTCTAAGTGAGGCATGGTCGTCAGCTTTTCAGGGGCAGCATTCTCAAAACGCTTCCATAACGACGCAAGGCGGGCAGAAACTTGTGGAAGATATAGCAACAGGTATAAGTAATGGGATCGGTTCTAATGTTGGAATGTCAAGTGATGCAATTAAAGGGAAGGCAATGGCAGCAACCCTTCAGGCCGGTGGGGATATTGCAGCGCAGCTTGGTTTAGGTACAGGAAAATCAGCAGGTGTAGCAGGTGTTATGCCTGGAAAAATCATGGCTGCCTTGAAAGGTGCGCTTCTTGGGCAAATAAGCAGCGATTCAAAATTGTCAGATGCTGCTAAAAAAGGGATGACTGACAATATTGAGAATATGTTTAAATCAGGTAGTGCGTTTTCAAGTGACCTTTCTAAGTATGCTTCAAATGTAACACAAGATGGTTTTAGTAGCTCTGACACATATCAGAAAGCCGCTCAGAAAATGGACCAATATAGCCAGTCTATTAGTAATACCGAAACAAATGCATTCAACAAAACTGGTGGACAAGCATCTCAACTGGCTATGAGTAACAGTCTGAATATTGATGGCAATATGATCTCAGATACCATGAGAACACCGGCAACCGAGGATTCAGTAAGAGCTTGGGCGTCAGCTTCAGGTCTTAATGCAGATGCGATAGCTGGTCAGTGGAAGTCAACACGCGATATGATGAACAGGAGTAACACGCTCGGTTCTGATAAAAATGGTAATGATGCCTTTGCAAAGGTATTACTTGACCAGGCGCAAGCTAAAACTCAAATGGAATCCGGGGAAACCGTCGCCAAAAATCTGGCTGATATTAAACAGACATCTGCGATGTTCAAAAATGCAGTCAGCATGATGGGAGCCAATGAACAAATTCTTTCACCAGCAGCAGAAAAATTAGATCAATTTGTGGCTTTGGGAAGTGGTGGACAGTATGCCAACTACCAAGAGCAGGCACAAACTGCGCCCGATACATCAGGTGTCTCTTCAGCCGGAGCTATTACCGGTGGCATGGATAGTCAGCGAGGTCTGACATCTTCTAATCTAGGACAACACCAGGAAGCCGCTAGAGTTCAACCTAGCACATCAATTGGTGGCATATCTGCTCAAACACTTTCAGGTAACAATGGGCGCCAGTATGTTGAAGATGAAGCTGGAAAGGGGGCATCGCGTGTTCTTTCCTCTGGTGATAGAGACAAGCTCAATTATATTAGAGAAAATATGCCGGTAGGCTCTCCAAAAGAAACATACGAAAGTGCGAAACAAGCTGGAGACGCTGCTGATGCCACAACAGGCAAAGCGCAGTCTCTCGTTCTGGGAGATCCTAAATCAAGCGATTACAAAGCTAGTACACAACAGACTATGCAAAGTTTGCAGACAGAAGAACCCCCTAAAAGCATTGATACCTTTAGATCATCAGGTGACAGAACCAGCGATGCTGAAAGCGCGCTGGCCCAGGCTGCACTGCATGCTGCCAACGCCAATAATCAAATAGGAACCGCAAGAGAGCAGAGTTTAGCTGAGAGCAATGCCTATAGAGAAAAATACAATCAAATAACCGGAAGTAATCTCTCCGAGGCTGGAGTTGAACGCATAGTTCGACAAGCCGCTGACGGAAAAAATAATGGCTTTAGTGGTGGTCTTAAGGATGTAATTAGTGCTGAAGTTAATGGTACTGGAACAACAGGCCGACCAGTTACCGGATCTGCTGACTCATCGCTTGGTAAGGAGTTGCGTGAAAATAACGGGGCAAGCGAACATCCCATGGATAAGGCGTCCGCTGCGTTTCAAAAGACAGGAGACGCTATTCCTGGCCATGAAGTAGCTTCAGATTTAGCACAACGTGTTGCGGGTATTATCCCTGGTGGGAATGCACTGGTTCCAGACATTGGTTCGCAAAGAAACGTGCCGAATGCAATGGGTATATCGAACAATAGAGCTCCGGGCTCACTTATCAGTAATATCAGTAATAACATACAGTTAAGTCAGGCTGTTGATAGTGCTTCTGTTAACGCTGGTATAAATGATGAGAAATTTACCAGGATGTCTGATCAAAATCAGATGCTTACCGAATCAGTACAAAAAGCATTAGCTAATGATTCGCGATATGGGCCCGATGTAGCGGCAGAATATCCTAAGTTTATAGCAAGTTTACCTAGTAACATCGGTGTAAATGAAGGGACTAAAATGACTAAAGATTTTTTAGATAAGCATAGAAAGAATTAGTGATGAATGTAAAAGGGGCCGGTAATACTGGCCCCTTTATATTTGCAATCTTAATCAAATTTTGACTCAGGATATTCGTGAAGATGCTGATTCATTCTACTTGCTAGTGAAAAAGGGTCTGTTGGGTCAAAATCGTCAATAATACGCTCGTTTTGGAAAATAGTTGTAGAGTCAAGTCCTTCTGATTTTTCATTTTTTATGTGATTTTTTGACCGTAGACTCGAACTTTTCAGTTCTTCCGGATTTGAATTTGCAGATTTTCCTTTATGCTTAAACAAAATAATAAAAAAAATCACAACCGGCATAGCGGCATAAGAGAACCATACTAGGTAATCCCAATACAGAAAATTAGCCATTGTGTACCTCTTATTTATAGTTGTTGAACACATTCTAGCCTATCGGAGCTCACCCACAAGCCCTCCATAAGGCGGGATTTTTTTACTATCTCAAAATTTACTTCTTTGAGAATACCAGTATTCAAGAGATCGAGGGTCTGTGACATCAAACTCACTATACTCGCAAGGATTACTGGAGGACTGACTTGTTTCTTCCATACCGCACTTATCACGCTAGTGGCTTGTTTTGTTTCGGGTTCCAAAGAGCGGGTATTTTCGCCCGACAGTGATGTAGCGGTAAACAAGCACTGCCAGGCAAAAGACATAGAAGAGCTCTTTGAAGTCGGCAAGTTCAAAACCAAACAGTTCGTACATCGTTGGGGCGCCCTCTATTCTTTCGCAATTGGTTACATTATAAACTATTTAACCCCACCTCCAACCCCCTATTTTCATCACACCCGAATAGAGCCTCAACTCAAAAAGGGGGCTTTACAGGGCATAGTTCATAGTGTATCCGTGTGATACACAGATGTTTCCGCTGGCCGATATGCAAAACAGTCGTTGTTTATGTGCTGCACAGGTCCGGAAAGTTACTTTTTTTCCTCGGCCATCGACACAGCACCCCGGCGGTTCTACCCAATAAATTCTGGGAATCGTGGATAGACACCGGCTCCGGGCTATCCAGCTTAAGCACTTGCACACGGGAACGACTTTTTATACCGGACGCGGAGAATAACCTATTAAAAACTCGCACTAAACATGGTTCAAGACCCGGGTACGATGCCGATATAAGTCACTTTTTTTGTACGCGGTGAAAAGTCACTTTGTTGCATGTTTGAAAATGGGGGCTTTGAGGAGGCTTTCGAATATTTATAATGAGAGACTGGTAAAGCTGCTGGTGGATCTGACATGACATTTCTCAAATCTCTGGACTCGCCGCCCTTCATCGCAACATATCGTTGGGCGGGATCATTCGATGGACGGTATATGCCACAGGCATATTCGCTTTTGCTGGAACTGAATCAAAACACTTATCTGCCGGTGGTTAAAGCCGAGTTTGATATCTGTATCATCAGCTGCGGCAAGGAGTGGTGGCGCTTCAGGCTGGTGGATGTGAAATCTAATGAACGTCAGAAAGGAATGGTAACCCGGACGGCATACCGGCTAAAACCGTCAATGGGGATCGCTGAGCAAATGGTTAACATGATCCGCGCCTGGCAGTCCGTACCGTACCTTAATCCTCCTGCATCTGACTACTTTAGGTAAAGCGTACCTCGCAGACCGCGATGTGAACGACGCAAAGAACATTCTTGCGGCAGGACAATGCCGTCTGGCTGCAGGAATCCCCGTCCTTTAGGGCGGGGGGGATGTCAACGGGAGTCACGACGTCAGGAACAGACAGACCAGTGAGGTTTACGTGAATGAATCATCAATAAAAACCGAAAATGTGTTCCTCTTCTGGAGAGCCATTGAAGCCTTAACCCCTCAGGATATTGATAAGGAAAATGCCCGCGACAAACTCAACCCGGTTTACAAAGTAGGCGCAGGATCCATGCTTCCCTGGGATGACCCGGAACATACCCGTAAGGATATTGCGCCTGGCAAAGTGTGGCGCTACTCCGCTCAGGCGGGGGTTTATCATCTGAGCGAGATTTCCAAAATGCTGGAGGATAAAATCGGTGCCCATGAAGCGGTACCTGAAGAACGTAAATCAGGGAAATGCAGGCTTTTTGATATTGGTTTCAATGAAGAAGGCATCCCCCAGCCAGCCACGTTCATGTTATCCCTGTCAGCATGGTCGGCGGCTCAGATACTCAGGCATGATCGCGGCGTTTATGCTCTTCATGCTCCCCTTTGCTCCGATGTGTCCGACCTGCCCGCACCAAACGACAGCCTCCCGCTGGTGGATAGCGGTTTTTACGATTTTGATAATCTGACCCTTCATCTCATGCAGTGGGTGGACAATGAGGCTTATCGATTACAGGAGGAGGGACAGAAGGCCGATACAGGATGGTTGAAGACGCTTGAGAAATTGGTCATCGCAAAACTGTATTTCCCGGAAGAAGCCATGGATACGACGATCGTCAGTGTGGTTAAGTGTTCCCTGACCAGGAAGGCGAAAGTCATCCAGGAAGACAGTGCAAAGAAAGACAATAAAAAGAAAGAAGCGGTGCCCGATGACCTCATTAACAGTTTTTTCATTCAGGAACTGCGAAAGCTCGACGCGGAGTGGAGGCAAGGAGGGGGTGGGGCCGGTTTTAAAGAATTTATCATGGCGATAACCCGGGATAACCAACAGCGCCTCGATATACGCACTGAAGAAGGCCTGGATTTTGCTTTTGAGAAACTGTTGCCCACACAGCCACCAGCTGGCTCCTGGCCTTCAAAGTACCCGCTGGCATTCAGCCAGCAGCTGGCCGTCAATGAAATCTGGACCAGAAATCACACTGAACCGGGTATTTTTGCTGTAAATGGTCCTCCGGGAACGGGGAAGACAACACTCCTGCGTGATGTGGTGGCCGCAGTCGTCACCGATCGGGCGAGTAAACTGGTTAAACTCGGAGACTCTGCATTTAAAGCCAAAGACAGCCTCAAATACGATGACAGGCTGATACCCTATTATTCGCTTCACCCGTCCCTGGCGGGGAGTGCCATCGTGATTGCATCGTCCAATAACGGAGCCGTGGAGAATATCTCACTTGAGCTCCCCGGGATGGAAGCGGTACCGGAGGATGTGTCAGATCGCAGCGATTACTTTGGCGGGCTGGCTACCGTAATACTTAACAGGCCTGCCTGGGGACTTCTGGCGGCAAGACTGGGCAATAAAAGTAACAGAGAGCAGTTCGTTAACACACTGTGGTGGGGAAATCTGCAGAAAAGTGAAAAAGGCGATGAAGCACCTCCGGAGAAGTTTTCACCCGAACGTGGGGAGGGGCTGAAATACCATCTGAATTTACTGCGACCGCCCCGGAAAGTCAGAGAGCCTGCACTGACCTGGACTGAGGCTGTCACACGTTTTGAACAGGCACAGGCGGTGGAGGAAGCCGAGCGTCAGCAACTGGTCACCAGTTCAGGGCTAACGCATAAAATTGAGTGGCTCGAAGAACAACGAAGAGTGTGGGAAGAAAGGAAGCAAACCGCAACGCTTCAGATTGAGGAATGCCGGAACGCGCTACAGACGCTCTCTGACAGACTCGCCGCTATGGAAATGACCCTGACCCTGTCCAGTGGAGATCGGGACGAACTCGATCAGCGCATCCACCAGCATGAAAAAAATAAACCCGGCCTTCTGGCTAATCTCTTTTCGCTGGGGAGGATATCGAAGGCATGGTGGGATCGTTATCAACGGCTGACAGACGAATCAGATTCTTTGCGGGCGACGTTGACTCAGCAACGGCAGGAACTGCAGCTGGCGCAATCAGAAAAACATAATGCAGACAATGAACTCAGGAGCCTTGAGCGTGAGCTCACTCAGGTGATCAGCAACGGTCAGGCGGTCTGTAAAGAGCAGGAACAGAATAATACCTTGCTGAAGCAGGCTATATCCGATCTGGGAGCCTCCTGGCCGGAGCGGACTGCAACAGATGAACGAAGGGAGTTGTCAGCACCATGGCTTCATGAGCGCTGGAGAAAGGCGAGGGAAGATGTGTTTATCGCAGCATTAGACGTTCACCGGGCGTTTATTGAAAATAATCCTGTAAAAATGGCCGCTAATATAGGGCTTGCAATGGACTGGTTAAAAGGGCGAAAACTGACCGAAAAACAGGCGGGTCTGGCTCTCGACTCCTTATCTCTGGTCGTCCCGGTTATATCAAGCACCTTTGCGTCCATGCCCCGGATGTTCAGGGATACAGGTCAGGAAGCGATAGGCTGGTTGCTGATTGATGAAGCCGGACAGGCACAACCTCAGCATGCGATTGGGGCTATCTGGAGAGCAAAACGCACGGTTCTGGTAGGTGACCCAAAACAACTGGAGCCGGTCAGCGGTATTCCGTCCACTGTAGAGGAGGCGCTGGGAAAACATTATAAGATCCCGTCCTGCTGGTGGCCCGGAAAAGTCTCAGCACAGATACTGGCAGACCAGACGATGGACGTTGGCACCTATCTACCCGACCCGGAGTCAGAACAGATTTGGGTGGGCTGTCCGTTACGGGTTCACCGGCGCTGTGATGACCCAATGTTCAGTATCAGTAACCATATTGCCTATGACGGGCTCATGGTCCACGGGAAAAAGCCGGGCCTGGTGGATTTCCCTGAAAGCGGATGGCTGGATGTGAAAGGGAGGACATGCGAGGGAAACTGGGTAGTGGAGGAAGGGGCGGCAGTGGAAAAGTTACTTTTGGCGTTGCGTCACCAGTATTCACTGACACCTGACGACGTGTTTCTGATCTCGCCATTCAAGGACTGCGCTAAGCAGCTTAACCGGATCGCAAAGAGGCTGGGATTCAGGATGGACAGAACGGGGACCGTACATAAAACACAGGGCAAGGAAGCTACTGTGGTTATCCTCGTGCTGGGAGGCAACATAAAAAGTCAGGGGGCGAAAGCCTGGGCGGCGGAAAAACCCAATCTTCTGAACGTCGCGGTAAGCAGGGCGAAACAACGCATTTATGTCATCGGCGAGCGTGCATTATGGGAGAAGCAACCTTACTTTTCCACGCTGTCCCGGGCACTGGGAAGGCTGGATGTGCCGGTGAGCAACAGCAACCCGCGTGCGATGTCATATATGGAAGAGTACTTAACCACTGAATGGCGCTGATAAGCGCCAGGTCTGCCAGCTGTCTAATGCGGTATCGACCGCAATGCCGGGTGACTATGACATGCCTGAGGGATGATAATCAGTCGGATATCTGCCTCTAATCTATTCCTGATATTCCCTGCCGGACCATCAGCGTATGCAGGTGAGGCAGGGAGGTCTTCCCTCTGGTTTAGCAAGTTACTCATAAACGCTCGCCGACTTGTGAACTGGACACCAAAAGTTGGACCCTCACCAGGGCAACCAGCGAAGGTGCAGTAAAAGTTACTTTTATCTATAGGATTGCCAGGATTGCTGATGAGAGTTGTTAGCGAGCTTACCTGTTACCTCGGGAGGATTCTGCTTTACACGATCAAGACCGGTCCATGCATTGAGCTGCATCATTTTGCCGTTACGCTGCAGACGCCGGTTATAACGTTCCATAAATTTGAAAATATAGTTGGCTCTTACGCGAGGCGTTTTACTGTTGTAGTCAGCAATACCTTCAAACACGTTCCCTTTACGGTCAATAATTTTCCGGTGCAGCCACCATGTCCCAACCCAAAAAGAAGCACAGGCGTCATAAGCGAGCTCACGCCAGGTAATTGCGGGGAAGTGGGATTTCACCTCAGCCAGATTTGATGAGTTAATCTGCATTGGGCCAATATCCCATGTGCCATTGGTGTTAAGGACGAAAGAGCCAATCTTTCCACCTTCGTTATCAAAAAGAGTAAAGACAAGGTCACGGTCAATCCCGAAGAAACGCGCGGCGTCAGTTAAACATTCGTTTTTAACCGTTTCGGGTACATTTTGGGGCTTAGGTCGATCCGGTGGGGGATTGAATGCTGCATTTGCATTGACGGTTAAAGTGGCGAACAGCACCGCTCCAAAAAATAATCTAGTCATTAACCCGCTCCTCAAAAGTAACTTTTACAGGTTACACGACAACAAAAAAATTTTTTTCCTATACCGGGGGTAAATGCCTCCTGGTCGGAAAAATATTTTTTTTTGTTTGATACAGTATTTAAGGAGGTAGGACATGATTAAACCCATTGCAGTTGCTCTGATATTGTTAACTCCATCGGCCTATGCTGATGTTGATTTACCTGCAGAATTAAAGGACAAAATTGAAGCCGTTGGTATCAACCCCGTCTCTGCAGAGAAATCTCCGGTAAGTGGTATTTACTCAGTCTTTTCAAAAGAAGGGACGAGTTACGTCACGTCTGACGGTGAATACATCTTCACCGGAAATTTATTCAAAGTGAAAGGGACAGAAGTGGAAAACACCACGGACGAGTTTATCAGTAAAGGGATGCGATCCTATATTGAGAAGCTCGATACTATCACCTACAAAGCACCAGATGAGAAATATGTCATCGGTGTTTTTACTGATATCACCTGTGGCTTTTGCCAGAAACTACATAGCGACCTGCAATCCTATCTGGATAAAGGCATCACTATTAAATTCATCGCATACCCACGTGCCGGGATGAACTCCATGATAGCCCGAAACATGGCATCTGTCTGGTGTGCAGATGACAAACCTGCAGCTTTAACCAGAGCAATGAAAGGGGATGGTTTACCTGAAAAGCAACCGACAAAGGCCTGCATGGACTCCATTCAGAGCCAATTTAATGCAGGGAACATGTTCAAACTCTCAGGCACGCCTAGCGGTTTAAGCCTGAAAGGTGAGCCGATGGTATTTGCGGGGTTACGTGACCCTGACCAGATGCTGAACAGCCTGAAAACGGCCAATCAGAAAAAATAACTCTCCGGGAGCAACAATGAAGAAATTAATTGCAGTGGCAGCGGTAGTGGTTGTTTCATTTGCCGCCCAATCCAGCGTTTGCGGGCCAGTTGCGTGCAAAGTTACTTTCGTCGATGTCGACGGCTCGCAAAAGCCGATCATGCTTCTCGATGACAAAGTTTCAACGCGGAAGAGCTCAATGAACCGTGTATTTGATGATGTGTACTCGCACGGCCGTAAGGTCCAGACTGACCTGAAATCAACCACTCCAGCTGCCGGGCATCCTGATAAATCATCACCCGTGCAAATGAGCAGGGAATTAAGTCCTGTGGTCATCTACAGCGCATAAAACGGAGTCTCTCATGGGATTAATCAGAACAGTGGTATACGTGGGTATCATTGGAGGCATCTTTGCCTATACACAAACAAAAGATAGCCTTGAAAATATTTCGGTTCCGGATGCGGAGTTTCCATCGTCAATCTCCAGGAATAACTTTATACAATCGACATGGGTGAACGAGCATTACACTTCACTGAAGAATGGCCCGATTGCTGACGGTATATCCAGTATTCTGGATGATGCTCAGGATATCAGGGGGTCTGTCAATAATGTTGTCATGACGGCCGGTAATGTCGATATCCAGAAGGCTATTCAGGATGCAGTGGATGAACTAGACAGCAATAGCCGTAAATCCAGTAAGTAAAATGGCTCTCAGAACCATCAGATACGCCTGTTTAAAATAAAATAACTCAGAGATAAATCATGGAAAATAAACAAAGCACTAAAAAACAAACTCTGATTCACATCGCCTTGGTAGTAGGTGGTTTTGTTGCTGGTTCGGTAATTTGGGGGAATGGCAGTAATATTATGAACTCAAATGACTCGGCTAATGAGTCTGTCAAAAAACAGCAAATCGAACTGGCAAATAGATTCAATGCATTAGCTCAAACAGCGAACCAGGTAAATAAGCCAGCCGGTTTAGTCCTGACTGAGCAGGACAAGGAACTTATTGGAAAAACTGCGGCACAGTATTTGATCGAACATCCAGAGAACCTGGTGGAAGCTGGTAAGCGCCTTGAAGCCAACCGAGATGGTGAAAAAACCTCAGACGTTGTGAATACAAAAGACGTATTGCTTGAAACAAAATTCACGCCAAACTACGGCCCAGATAACGCAGATGTAGCTGTTATTGAATTTTTCGATTACATGTGTCATTTCTGTCAGCAGTCCAGTCCCGTGCTTGAAAAGGCGATTGCAGAAAATAAAAATGTTCGGACTTTCTTTAAAGACTTCACCATTTTTGCTGACCGCACACCTATCTCCGGGATGGGGGCAAAAATTGGTCTCTACATCTTTAATAAGTACGGGCAGGAAAAATACTACGAGTTCCATAATAAGCTCATGAGTGAAGCGGGTAGGGCAATGAAGGACAGGAAGGACTATACACCTTCTAATCTGGCGGCCCTGGTCAATGGTTTAGGATATAAAGAAATACTGGATCAGCAAGGTAACTTCTTGCTTACTGTCGAAATGCGCGATCAGCTTCAGAATGTTCTTGATGCAAATATGATGCTGGCGGATAAACTCAATTATAGCGGCACGCCAGTGTTTATTGTTATGAACATGAAGAACCCGCAAAACAAAACCACAACCATTATGCCCGGTGCGCCTGATTTTTATCGCTTGCAACAGGCAATTGATAAGGCAAAAGGGAACTAAACATAGCCCTCCCTTACATAGAAATATAAGCGGAGTGTTTAATTCATTGGCAAAATTCTAGGAGTATGTATGTCGGAGGCTTTCTTGACAGTTTTCGTTGGTGGCGTCGTTTTTGCTGACGTTGTTAGTGTTTAGCGTCATACGAGTACGTAAATGGAAATGCGTCAAAGAAACACTAGCTATAGTATCTTTTGTATACTTACTTAACTTTATAAAAGGTTACCTGAAAATGAACACCAATGTACATCATGTCCAAGAAAATTTTTATATATCATTGCAGGATTGTATAAATAAAGAAGAGAAAACAAAAAAAACATGCATTGAGTACTGGCGACGTGAAGCTGAGAGGGCGAAGGAAGAAAGCGCAAGACGTAGAGCACTGTCTATAAAGATAATTACCGAAAAAAGCATGATTCTTGAAACGTTATTTCTAAATATACAAAAAACAAATGCGCTCAAAGAACAGTATGAAAGAAACCTGATAGCTAAATGGGGTGGCGTTATTGATGACGATAAGACAAAGGATTATGGTATATTCCTCCCTAGTTTGGAACATTTATCTGCTTATGTATCATGTGCAAAGAACGATGAATATAGCAGGGAAGTGCTTTATAACAGACCCGAATTATCAAGGGGTATCAAGTATGACAATAGTTATTACTGCCCGCAGGAAAAAAAATTCATCTATATGAGGAATGACAAATTTCGTCCAGATCTTGAACTTCTGACAAATCCTCCTTATCCTGATTTTTGTAAGAATTTACTTTACTTTTATGTCAGGTCATTTTCGCTGCATCTCAAAAAAGGAGAGCCTGGGAAACCATTGGAGATAGGTATTCGCAATTCAGTGAGCAAAAACACTTATGAAGACTTGTGTATAGGTCTGGAAATACTTATGCCATACATGTGCAAAACTGAAAGCGGCAAAGTGATTATTAATGATGAAGGATACTTATCATGTGATAGCTATTATAGAAGCATACTGGTTAACCCGAAAACAGGGGGTGCTGAGTTAGTTATATACAGAAAGGGGCGCTTTGACCATCGACAGAAACCGAATACACGAGAACCTCGTAAGTGGTTGAATGAAGATATAATAATTAAAGAATTTCCTAACATACGAATTGTTTTTCTATATATCATATCGTGTCGGTATCAGCAGCACTTCAAAAACAGGGATATATAGTAAATGCCTCGTAAAACGTGACCCAGTGGGCATGGAGATAATGAGGTTAATAATAAATGAATTTTACATTTGAACGATGTAAATTTCACTAAACATTAAATATTTATGGCGGTTTCTATGTTCGAACATAACATTGCTTTTAACGGCATGATGATTGTGATTGTTATCTTATCTTATCTGCTATTTAAAAGTCTTAAGTCAAAGAAAAGGCTTCAGCATAAGTATGATGAGGTGTTTAAGGCTTTTCATATTGCGAATTCAGAGTACACCGGCGGCCTAAAAGAAGTTTACAAAAACTTATCTTTAAGCAATGCTCAGTTGCAGTTCCTTGCTGTTTACTTAAATCAAGACACTGTCCAGTTTGATGGCAGAAATATTGTGTGCGAAAAAGAGGATGATGTTCAGTATATTCTTTCACTTATATCAGACAGCCATTTTTGGTTGGACAAATCCATGAAAGGAATAAATGAAGTGGTAAATAATACGGACGTAATAAAAGATATTAAATTATCTCTATCACCGTTCGCTTCGTTGGGTGAGCTGAATGTTATAGATGATGAGTTTAAACTGAAAAATAAAGAGTTTGATGGGTTTGCTAAACTTAAAGTTAAGAATGATGTAAAAAGGGGGTGAAAATGGCAGGGGCATTGTTTTCACTTTCTGCTGGTGGGGTGATGTTTGCAACAGCTGTTGTTATTATCATCTTTAGTGCTATGCTATATGACAGTATAGTTAAAAGACGTTCTAAAAATATTAACCCACCAGAGTTTACAGGATCACCTCAACTAGCATCTTGCAATTGTTCAGGTGGTACTGTCCTGCTTTATCTTGATTTTGATGGAGTCCTCCATCGAAGGATGAATGAGACATTTGAAAGAATGCCTCTACTGGAAAAAATTTTAAAACAATGTCCAGAATTACATATAGTCGTGTCCAGCAGTTGGAGGGAAACAATGACTTTAGAAGGGCTTAAATACCTTTTTCCGGTAGCATTCAGACACAGAATAATAGGTGTTACACCTTCACTTCAGGAAGTAAAGGATACCGAATATGTTCGGTACAGAGAGTGCCTTTTACATGCCAGACATATGGGGGTCAACAAGTTTATTATCATTGATGATGAATCACACCGTTTTCCACCTGGGTGCGAAAATCTGGTGTCAACGAATTACAGTGAGGGGATGACTGACCAAACAGTAGCATCTGTCATTATGAAATATTGTCAGTACTTAACATGAAGGAATGAATTAAAATGTTAAATATAAGTTTTTTTTGTGGGCGATGAACAGAGAATTAAAGCCGGTTATTCAGGCAGGGCAGGAACAACCACCATGGATAATCGGCTCCCGGACATGTCCGGGCAAAGAAATCGTAGAACTAGCGCATGACAGTAAGGCGGGGTAATCGAGGCAATATCTCAACAGTACAAATGAAATAATGCGTTGCTGGGTGGGCACCGGCAGTCAGAGCCAGCGTTCTGCAGCTGCATCAAAGGCTAAGTGTACCTGCCATTACTCCAGCTCATGAATCAGCATGCCAGCATGTTTAATGTTTAGAGTCGTCATGTTTGCATTAAGGTCTTTCATCATTCTGGTTCCGCCGCATCGCACATATTCTCTTAATCTTCCATTGTAGGCAGCGCTGGAAGCGATTTTAAGCTGCTTTATCGGACAGGGAAGATAAGCCACTCCTTTAACGAGATCGTCCTCAACAGCGTTCAGGTAAACGGGAGAGGCCGCAATGATAAAGATATCATGCCGGTACATACTAAACAGTTCCGCAAGGGAAGGGACTTTTCCAGGCAGTATGGGGTCAGAAGTCAGCATACCCCATATGCTGGCGCTCTTTCTTCCTATCTTTGTAAACGTAGCATCATAAGGGATCGCGGGGTCAGAACTGTGTCGTAGGCCCAGACCTGCAGAAATAACCCATAAACAGATATGAGAATTAGAGTTTGCAATAGACTTAGCTGTACTCCAGTGAGCACTACAGTATATGTTTTCCGTTTCCTTAATATCATCATTACATGTAGTGAATCGGGACTGCACAAGACTTTTCCATTGCTGATAGGCAATCTCAGTATCTGTCGTATGGTAGGGAAACACAGTGTCATGTACAGGTCCTGCTTTCTTTTTCGCGCATGTTGTAATGAGATGAATAGTCGACATTATTCAGAGCCTATAAAGAGTATTTATTATCAATAAGGTAGTGTATTTAAAGATGGGTATACTGGATCATCTTCAGGCACCCAATAACCAGACCCGCACTCCCATTCTTCTCCAATGAATACGAACATTTGACTGGCAAGATATCTCCTGAGTTCCTGAGAGATTACGCTCTCAATTTTTAACAGGTAACTCTTGTTCTTACAATGGGCTTTTAAGTGAGAAAGAAGTGTACTGAAGCAGCCTTGATTAGTGATAAATACAGAAACTGATGAAACAACCAGAACAGGTTTACCCAGCAAAGATGCATGTTTGCTACGTGCACGTATATACATGTTTTCGAACAAGGCCAAGCCATCAACATGTCTGGATTTTACTGGTATAATACTTTTATTACTTTCATCCATTAGCCTTTCAAATGTATTGATTATATTTGTAATATCAGCTTCTAATATTTTTTGATTAATTATCATTGTACTCTGCAACCCCGGTGTTTGTAACATTCTTAACATCACTGATTAAACTAATATCTACAGAATGTGCCAGTGTTGTTAGCTCGGTAAAGTTAATTTTTTCGTAATAACCATCACTGATTAAGTTTAATAAATTAAAGTCCAGGGCAGGTGGTGGGCAAATGCTTCCAGAAGTGTAAAGATACTCAAGCCCACGCGCATCAAATATGCCGTGAGGGGCACCCTCTGATAGTTTTCCACCTGAATATAACTCAACCCATATCCTGAGTCGGTAATCCAGAGTGAATTCACCTATCTCAATCCAGAAATGTGGATATAACTCAAAATACGTTTTGGGGTTTTTAACTACCCCGCACATTCGTTGATGAGAAATGCCTGCATGATTTAGAGCACTGCTTATCATTAATGTATGACCATCGCACTCAACGGGTGCATTCTCAATAGCCTGTAAGAGATTGTTTAACTTCACAAGACAATCGGGCATAAGGATATTGGCCATATAAATACCTATTCCGGAATTTCTGAGAGGAATTCATTAAAGAGATTATCATCGTACAGTGGGTATAATTGCTTCATCATACCAAAACCGGACATAGCTGCACTTCGCAAGTCGGGATAAAAAGTAGGCTTAGTGATAAGATCGCATTCATTCTTCAGCACACCTTCGAAGCAGCCGTAATCTTCCCCAAACTCCTGAACTATCATCCAACGGCCATCCTTGCATTCAACTACCATAATAGCAGACTTGGGGTAGTCGCCAGCTGGGGTCAACCAATCAAAATGGTAGTGGGTGATAGTTTGATAACTCTTATGGACATTCATAGCATTAACCCTAATGCAAGACTTACAACGTGAGAGGTTAGTGTCTGATAAAGCACTGTATATATATACAGTCTGAATTTAACATAACGTACATTATGCGTACTAAGTTTGTAATGGCTCAATAGTAATGTCCGCCTGTGGCTCAATTCAGATGTCCGCGCTA